>Ga0209634_1001097_pt1 | contig 20343 bp, 22 predicted proteins | sample LinPmetageLP40_FD_184043 | JGI IMG/M metagenome (GOLD analysis project Ga0209634, IMG submission 184043) | Marine viral communities from the Pacific Ocean - LP-40 (SPAdes) (version 2) | ecosystem: Environmental > Aquatic > Marine > Oceanic | place: Pacific Ocean | collected 2010-08-26 | reverse complement strand
AGGCGGTAGTTCACCTAAATTATCTTGGAATGGAGTAAAATTAGGAATGACTGGTAGTTTATCAATAACCAATCCGGGCGATTTTGCCGATCCAAATGCATCAGCAACATTCAATTATAATTTTGCCGGAAATGGTAGTCAAACATTAGATACTGGAATATGGACTCTTAACAACATTAGTGGCCAAACAGCTTCTACAAATGGAATACGACTAGTCGTTGCTAGTGGCCAATCAACTGATTTTAGTAGAGGAATCAGGACAATTAAAGAATATCCAAGAAGCGAAGGTTCGGTATTAATATTTGATTGGGTTCAACTAAATAGAACCGGCGCAAATAACGGAATAACGATGCTTGGCTGGTGGACCGGAACAACCTCAACTGTTTATGACCGATTGTATTATGGTCTCTATGTCTACTTTGGTAACATATATGTTAGAACACCAGTTACAGCTGGAGCCAATGCTGCAACTTTAATCAGTGACAATCTGACGAATGATAGATGGAGATGTAAAATTAGATTGAAGGCCGGCGGTGGCGCGATGTTGGAATTATTTAGAAATGGGGATTTTACAACCCCGGCTGCAACATATGATTTTGGAACAACCGGAACATTAGCCAACTTAGGATTTGGAGTATGTCAGTACAGAGCCGGTAATTCAGATTTACTTTTAGAACAAGTAGCAATAGGTAGTCAGCCAGCTACAACACAAATATCAGGTAATGGTATTAGTACTGGATTATTACAATCATCAAACCTAACAAGTACAGCAGGTTCAGAATTTAATTTAAATCTTGGAACATTCAAATTAGGCGGGACATCAACTCCTAAACTATCTTGGAATGGAACAACATTAGGAATGACTGGTAGTTTATCAATAACCAATCCAGAAGATTTTGCTTCAGGTCAAAGCTTTGCATATGACTTTACCGGGAATGGTAGTCAGACATTGGATACCGGAGTATGGACATTAAACAATACAAAACAGGATGCAACTACAACCGGTATGCAATTTGGACAGAATGCTGGATCCACCAATTGGAATGGTGGCATCATATCAAATGTAGGTCTTACTAAGGCCGATGGATTAACATTGATAATGGATTTTGAAGTTATGAATACCTACACCTCCGGATTAGCCATGTATGGATTTTGGAGACCTGGGTCTGCTCTTTATCCCAATGGCACAGGTATGATTTATAGCCATGGTGCTCACTTGAAGTTTTATTATACAAATACATCCGGTGGTTTGTCATATGTAACCATAGCAAATAATGTTTTTGTAGTTGGAGATTCATGGAGATTTAGAGTTAAAGCTTTAACGGGTGGTGGATATGAGTATGCAGCATATAAAAATGGTGATTTTACGGCACCGACTTATTCCGGAGCAGTTGCCGGATATGCTAGTTATCCTGTTTTACATGTAGGAGCGTCTTGGTATGGAGGCAACGGCGCTAATGGATTTAGTGGCTTAAAATTCAAATCATGGGCAGTTAATGGCCAGCCAGCTACAACAACAATATCAGGAGCAGGTATTAGTACTGGTGCAATACAATCAACTAATTTAGCATCAACGCGAGGTACAAAAATTGACCTTGATAATGAAACGGCTCAATTCGGTGGAACAGCTGTATCATATACTGCCGGAACTGGAATATTTTTAGATGGTGGAACAGCAGGTTCACCTAAAGCAAAAATAGGAAGTACAACACAATTTGTAAAATATGATACAACTGCAGGACTACAAGTAGCAGGAGACATAACAGTAACCAATGGAAGCGATTTTGCCGATCCAAATGCAACAAAAACACTTAATTATAATTTTGCCGGAAATGGTAGTCAGACATTAGATACTGGAATATGGACTCTTAGAAATATTAGTGGCCAAACAGCTTCTACAAATGGAATACGACTTGTTAGAGGGTCTTCCCCGTCATCTGATTGGGAAGGCGGAATCAGAACAATTGAAGAATATCCAAGAAGTCAAGGTCCGACATTAATAGTTGATTGGGAACAAATGCATGGGTATGCAAATCCTCTAGTAGGATATGCAATGGTAGGTTGGTGGACCGGAACAACTTCAACTTTTGTTAACCGAATGTATTATGGTGTCTATATCTACCATAACAGTATACAAGTTAGAACAGCAGTTACAGCAGTTGCTGGTATTCACCAACTAGCTAATAACACCAACAGTGTTGGAACCAAATGGAGATTGAAAATCCGATTGAAAGCCGCCGGCGGTGCAATGGTGGAATTATTTAAAGATGGAGATTTTACAACTCCATACGGATCATATGATTATGGAACATCGGGTACATTAGCCAACTTAGGATTTGGAGTTGGCCAGTACCGACCCGGCAATTCAGATATAAAGCTTGAACAAGTAGCAATAGGTAGTCAACCAGCTACAACAACAATATCAGGTAATGGTATTCAAACAGGTGCAATAGAATCCACTAATTGGAACAATAATAATGCTGGTTCTAGACTAAATCTAATCGGAGGAACTTTAGAATTAGGAGGAGCAACGACTAGTGCCAAATTATACTTTGACGGTACCAACTTAACTTTAGCAGGGTCAGTTACAGCAAATGCTGGAGCAATTGGTGGAGTTAATATTGGTTCTTCAAAAATATATGTAGGAACGGGAACTGTTAATAATTCAAATACTGGATTCTATTTAGATAGTAGTGGAAACTTTAGTTTAAAAAATAAGTTGTATTGGAATGGTTCTACATTAGCAATAAACGGAACAGTTACAGCAACGGCTGGAGCAATTGGCGGAACAACTATAAATAGTACCGAATTAAGATCAACTTCAAATATGCCAGCTCCGGATGGACAAGCCAAATTCAAATTAGCCAACTCTGGAGCAATATCGGGTTCAAATTTATTTATAAGACAGGTTGCAAACTTAGGTAACGGTAACGAACGAATTGATCTGATAAATACTCAAATTGGACTGATTGACGGACGTAACATGGGAAGGCAAGTAGTTAGTAACTTCGACTATATTAGGAGAGGTAATGTAGATGATGGTACTAACGCGTATGAAGTAAATAAACATTATTTTCATTTATTGCCATATGAAAACAGTTTATCTATCACTTTCACTATGGCAGTTAACACTGATACTCAAGGTGTTCAAGGCCGAGTTCAATTTGTCTTTGAATATCAGAGTCTTGCAGGCGCGTATACCTCTAATAACATATTCTCCGGATATACCAGTTTCACCAATAATACAGCACAACAGGCAGTAACTCGGACCGTATCTGGAACTTCAACCTACCATGCCAATGGTGCCAATACTTTTAGTATTACAATACCAGAAGCAGCTCAAGCAAAAGCAATGAGAGTAATAGTTAAAATAGGCACTAACGCTATAACTTCTGGCGCATCTACTAGTAAATATACAATCTTAAATGGATATGCAATTACAGCTTGTAGAAGATTAGTATCAGAGACTGCAGGTAATGCACTTCCGGAAGACTTATCAGAAACACAATAATGAAAGAAAAATAATATGAGTACAACAAGTCTCCCAGCATCTGCAATTCCTAATTCCGACGGAGTAACTAGAGTTGCAACTCCGGTTGGATTTTATGCAGAAGCAACCGGACAACAAACATTAGGACATAATGCTACAGTATATTTAGATTTAAACACAAAAGATTATAACCAAGGAGATTATTTTGATCTTCTTGGCCAAAACAGATTTTACGCTCCAGTTAGTGGTATATACAATTTCACATGCTCAGTGTTATTTGGGCAATACAATATGGCCTCCGGAGATAGATTTGACAGCGGCTTAATGAAAGCTGGAGGAGGATCGGCCATATTTACTACATTACGAGAATTTTCAGGCGGCACTTCAATTTTTCCATGCCTCTCATGGAGTACAAATCAACGATTGGCGCAAAATGAATATGTACAATTCTATGTAATTAATCGTACCGGGACAACTAGATATACCTATAATGGGACTACGTATACTAATGCTTCCGCAACTTATTTATCACCATAATCATTTCAATAAAAATAAAGTTAACTTATGAATAATGAATATATATCTTATAAAATACAAGCATATTTAGAACTAAATAATAGTGGTTCTATAGATACATCACACTCAAATATATTACAAATAATACAATACGGCGGAACTGTAGATACTCCTTTAAGTATGAGTATAGATGTATGGAATATAGATCTTCCTAAACCATCACAAGAAATTTTAGATAGTACTGAAAACATAACTAGAGCACACTATTTAGTAAGTAGTTCTATGTTTGTACAAAACAGAACGACAAATTATCCAGTAATAGGAGAACAATTTGATATGTTGTATCATGAACTTAATACATCAGGTTCATTATCAGTTTCTGGCAGTTGGTTTCAATCTATAAAGAATGTTAAAGATAGTTATCCGAAACCGTAATATTTATATAAAAAGATTAGGAATCGTGAGATTTTTTTCTTATCTTTAATAAACAAAGAAATTATGAACAACCTAGGAACTTGGATAGCAGAACAATTGATAACAGAACAAAAGATAAAAACTGTAATTGCAATATTTCCAGGTAGGTTTCAACCAATGGGTCCACATCATGTGCAAACCTATAATTGGTTAGCAAAAAAGTTTGGTAAGGCAAATACATTTGTAGTAACATCAGACAAAGTAAAATTACCTAAGTCGCCATTAAACTTCAAAGAGAAACAATCTATAATTAATAAACACGGCATTAAAAATGTTGTACAAGTTCGCAATCCATATCAATCCGTTGAATTATTAAAGGACTTTGATCCAGAGACAACTGCAGCGGTATTCATGGTAGGAGAGAAAGATGCAAAACGATTAGGAGGCAAATTTTTTAGACCATGGAAAGGTGTAGCAGATGTAGGTTATAAAGATGGAGCATATACATTAATTGCACCTCATGTTTCATTAAAGGTTCCTGGCATAGGAGAAATGTCTGGGACAACATTAAGACAATCATTGGCAAATGCAGATGCAACTATGTTTAAAGACATAATGAAATTTTATAATAAGCCAATACATCAAATGGTATTAGATAAATTTAAAAATTTACAAGAAGAAACTATAGGTAATTTTTTATTGAAATATCCTATCAATGAAGTATCATTAACATCGGCTGGAAGTAATACTGATGTAGATGATGGCCCTAGATATTTTTATGGAAGTCAAACTGCATATGAACAATCATCTAAAAAAATGGCCGAATCATTAGGATATTCAGTATTAAATTATATCATGGATGGTGGCATGTCAGAACTAGGAAATACTAATTTTCCGGATGGCCCACCATTAGGTGTCTCATATTTTCCAGTAGGGCAGGCAGGAACATCAATGTCTGGAACAGATTATACCGGTAATATAAAAGGTAAGCCTGCATATAAAAAGTGGCAGAATTATATAAAAAATATTGCAACTAATGTTGGTTATAACTTTTTAGATTTCTTAGGAGCAGAGGATGCAATAGATAGTACAAAAAATGATCCAATGAAACCGGAGGCGTTAGTACAAGAACAACTATTAACAAAAGAGTGGTGGTCATCCATAATGGAAGATATATCAGTTCCAGTTAACATCGGTGATACTGTATTAATGGGTAAATTTAAAAATAAAAAAGTAGTTGTTAAATCTATAACTAAAAATGAAAAAGGAGATTTATTAATAAATGGTCGTCCAGCATTTAAATTTAGATTAATACCTGTACAAGAAAATATTTTAACAGAAGCATCTGCAAATACACATTTAACTCATTTAGAAGAATTATTAATCACTCAAGGTGCACAGGGATATAAATTAGCCAAATCATTTTTATTAGAACTTATTAGGAATTTAAAGGGCAATTCTAATGCAAAAGTTAATACATCTGTTAAATGGGATGGAGCACCTGCTATCTTTACCGGCATCAATCCTGACAATGGTAAATTCTTTGTAGGAACAAAGTCCGTCTTTAATAAAGAACCTAAGATTAACTACACAAAAGAAGATATAGAACAGAATCATGGCCAAGCTCCAGGATTAGCAAAAAAATTATTAGAAGCGTTGGAATACTTCCCAACATTAGGTATAAAAAATATTCTCCAAGGCGATTTTATGTTTGATAAACAATCTCTTAAAACACAATCAATTGATGGAAAAAAACATTATGTGTTCAAGCCTAATACTATTACATATGCAGTAGATGCAGATTCAGAGTTAGGAAAGCGTATTGCAAGGTCAAGAATTGGAATTGTATTTCATACAACTTATAAAGATTTACAAAGTGGTGCATCCTTTGGAGCAGATGTGAGTGGATTGCGTGAAAATCCAAATGTATGGTATGATGATGCATTTTTTAAAGATACAACAGGTACAGTGTTATTAACCAATGATGAGGCCAAACAAGTTTTAAATAAAATTAAACAAGCAGATTCTATAAAAGTTAATTATGATGAATTACCGTCAGCATTATTAAATGTATATGTTAATAGTGAAATAAAAACAAATAGATTTTTAGAAAATCCAGAAAAATCATATGAATCATTTGTAGAATGGGCACAAGGAAAAATTAATAAAAAGATAGAAAAATTAAAATCGGTTAAAGGTAAAGAAAGAGCAACTTTGGCAGGACAACAACAAAGAGCTAATATAGAATTTAGAAAACAAGACATTATCAATTTATTTAAAGTATCAAAATTATTTGCAGATGCAAAAATGATATTTGTAAATAAATATAATTCCGCTATATATACAACAAAACATTTTGTGGATGATGGTAAGGGTGGTCTTAAAGTTACTGCGCCAGAAGGCTATGTAGCAGTTGATCGTATTGGCAATGGAGTTAAATTAGTTGATAGGCTAGAATTTAGTAGAGCAAACTTTGCAATGGATAAAGGATTTACTAAATAAGTTTAGTATATTTATATTAAATAGATTAAAAGGAATATTATGAAAGAAATAAAATTACGTGAAGTGATACGTAAACAACTTATAAAAAGATTAATAGAGGCTCCAGAGTCTTTTACATCAAGAGTAGGCTCAGCCGTATCATCTAAATTAGGTGGCGGAAGAAGTGAGTTGAATCGTGGATTAAAAAAAGTAGATGTATCTAAAGTATCTAAATTACCTAGATCTCAAAAAATTAATTTACTTACAGCATTATTACAAAATGTAGGAATAACATCTGCAGATTTTGATTCAATTAAAGCTAAAGTAAGTAGAGATTTATCTAAAGCATCAGCTGAAACTACAGATGAGTCAGTTAATGAAGCAGTACCGGGTAGAGTTGATATGAGAATGGGACAATTTACAGATGAATTCAAATCTAAGATGAAGGGTAAAAGTGCTCAACAACAACAAGAATTAGTTATTAACTTAGTAAGCGGATTAGATATAAAAGGTAATGATGCAACATTTATTGCTAAATTGAAAAAAGCTTTAAAATAAAATAGTATGGCAGCAGAAGACAAGTTACAAAATGTAAAAGCGGTTAGACAGATGATCGATGGTACACATAAATCACAAACTAGAAAAACTCATGGATTTTCAGATGCGGCAGCAACTGCTAAACGAAATGAAAAACATGAGATAGGCGATATATGGGAAGAGACTGATCCAAAATCAGGTACCGTATGGAAAATAACTCAATTTGATGGATTCCGATCAAAAGTTCCTGCGAATAGTGTACGTGAAGAAATTAATGAAATATTAAATGTTCCTAAGACATGCCCAACATGTGACCAAAAAATGAAAGATGTAGATGAAGAACATTTAAATTTGAAAATGTACTTTATACATAAAAAATGTTTTTCATGTGTAATTAAAGAAGAGACATTAATTAAAGCACAAGGCAAAGAAGCATGGGAAGATTATTCCAGAAAGAAAATGTTAGCAAATGCTAAATCATGGATGTCGGATGTTGATAAAGAAGTTGAAGAATTAAAAAAAGCTGTTACAGAAACATATTGGCAAAATGCTGACGGTAGAAGTGAAGACATAGATGTTTCAGCATATATGAAAAAAATTGATAGTGATTATCAATCTTTAAAAGACGAAATTTTAAATAATTTGGAATCTAAAAATGGCAACTAAAGCAGAAATAACAAATATGGGCAAAGAGCTCGATAATGTTGTAAAAGATATACAATTACAATTAACTGCATGGAAAAATGCCGGAGATGATATATCTAAGTCTAAAGCTATACAAATGTTAAAAAAATTAGGTAAAGATAAAGTTTTGATTAATAAGAAATTAGATGATGCAACTTTAAGTTTAGAAAAAGATGTTGAACTACAATTAAAAGAACATATTAATAAAGTTTTAAATAATATAATAAATAATGAACACTAAACCAAATATATATTCTATTATAACACTTGGGATTGTTTTATTTATTGCATATACATACTTTTATAAAAATGAAAATAATACATTTGAATTAAGAGAACAAATATTGCAATCACAAATTGATAGCTTAGCTAATACAGTTGTAGAATACAAACATGAACGAGATTCATTAGATAATAATATACATAACTTAAATGATTCTTTAGATTTATTACAATCCAGTCTAGTTAATAAATCAAATCAAATTTACAAATTAAAAAAGAAATATGCTAAAAAAATTAAACATATTAATACTTATACTGTCACTGACATCAACAAGTATCTCTCAGACAGATATTCAAAGTGATTCAATAATCTGTGTTAGTAAGTGGCTAATGCATAAAGTAATACAAGATTTGGAAATCGGAGATCTTGCAAAAGAACAGATAGTTATAGAACGTCAAATACATAAAACATTAGAAAAACAATTATCAATAAAAGATACTATCATATCATCTTATAAACAAAAAGAATCAAACTTTCAAAGTGAAATGGATGTTATTACGGAAGTTATAAAATTAAAAGATGGCCAAATACTGGTTGCTAAAGATGAGACAAAACATTATAAAAAACAACGAAATTTATTTGGATTAGGAAGTGGTGGAATTATCCTTCTAATTATTTTGATTGTGTTATAATTTTTTATATATTTAATTAAATGACACAGAAATCCCTTAAAGAAATAGTAAAAGAAGAATACAAACGATGTGCAGTTGACCCTGTACATTTTATGCGTAAGTATTGTATCATACAACATCCTACTAAAGGTAAGATGTTTTTCAACTTATACCCATTCCAAGAAGATACATTAACTGATTTAAAAGATCATAGATATAATATAATATTAAAATCTAGGCAATTGGGTATATCGACATTATCTGCAGGTTATGCATTATGGTGTATGTTATTTAAATCAGATTACAATGTTTTGGTTATTGCAACCAAACAAGATGTAGCAAAAAACTTAGTAACAAAAGTAAGAGTAATGCACGATAACCTGCCCAGCTGGTTAAAAGGTAAAAGTGTAGAAGATAATAAACTTTCATTAAGATTTAAAAATGGTTCGCAGATCAAAGCAATATCTTCAAAAGGAGATGCTGGTAGGTCGGAAGCATTATCATTATTGGTAATGGATGAGGCTGCATTTATAGATCGTATAGATGAAATATGGACAGCAGCACAACAAACATTGGCAACTGGTGGAGGAGCTATAATGTTATCTACTCCTAATGGTACTGGAAATTTATTTCATAAAACATGGAATGATGCTATGTCCGGAGGAAGATTTAATGCAGTTAAATTACATTGGACAGTACACCCAGAACGAGATCAAGTTTGGAGAGATGAGCAAACTCAATTGTTAGGAGAAAAAGCAGCATCACAAGAATGTGACTGCGACTTTATATCATCCGGTCATACAGTAGTAGACGGCCCTATTATACAATGGTATGAACAAACATATATACAAGAGCCGAAAGAAAAACGAGGCTTTGATGGAAACTATTGGTTATGGGATTATCCAAATTATACTAAAGCATATGCAATAGTAGCTGATGTTGCTAGAGGCGATGGAGCAGATTATTCAGCATTCCATGTTCTAGAAATAGAATCAATGACTCAAGTAGCAGAATATAAAGGAAAAATAGGTACTACTGAATATGGTAACATGTTAGTTACAATTGCAACAGAATGGAATAATGCTTTACTAGTAATTGAAAATGCTAATATAGGATGGGCAGTACTACAGATTGCAATTGATAAAGGATATGAAAATTTATATTATTCTTACAAACAAGATGCATATATAGATGAAGATGTCCATTTAGCTAAAAATTATGATTTAAAAAATAAATCACAAAAAGTACCAGGATTTTCTACAACATCACGTACTAGACCTTTAATCATATCAAAAATAGAAACATATTTTAGAGAAAAATCTCCAATCATACGAAGTAAACGTTTGACTGATGAGTTATATGTATTTATATGGAATGGTCAAAGGGCAGAGGCACAAAGAGGTTATAATGATGATTTAATTATGGCATTTGGAATTGCACTATGGGTACGGGATACTGCATTAAGGCTGCATCAACAGGGTATGGATCTTTCTAGAAAGGCAATAGGCCATTTAGGTAAGTCTAGTGGAATGTATACCGGCAATGGTAATCAAAATAATACATGGCAGATGCAAGCTGGTAAGGACAAGGAAGATCTAAATTGGCTTTTAGATTAACAAGATATTTATATAAAAAGAAAAATTGATATGGCAAATACATCATTAAGAGCTCGATTAGGTCGCCTCTTTTCAACTAACGTAATAGTAAGACGAATTTCAAAGAATCGTTTACGAGTAGTTGATACAAATAAATTACAATCTGACGGAGCAGTATCAAATTCGTATATCGATCGATTTTCAGGATTACAGAGAGGCCAATCCGGTTACGGTGGTTATAATCAAACAATGAACTTCCATCAATCTAAATTAGAATTATTTTCTGATTATGAGGCAATGGACATGGATCCAATATTAGCATCGGCATTAGATATATATGCAGATGAATGTACAGTTAAAGATGCAGAAGGCGATACATTAACTATATCAACACAAAATGATGAAATCTTAAAAGTATTGAAAAACTTATTTAATGATATACTTAATATAGATTATAATTTATGGCCATGGATTAGGAATGCATGCAAATATGGTGATTTTTATTTACATTTAGATATTGAAGATGATATTGGTATAGTTAATGTTACTCCATTATCATCATATGAGGTCCGTAGAGAAGAAGGGTATGATGAAAAAAATCCATATGCATATAAATTTACGTTAGAAGGTTCACATATGGCATATTCATCTGGCGGCCGTCAAAATTCTTCTGAATTTAATAACTATGAGATAGCACATTTTAGATTATTATCAGATACCAATTTTTTACCATATGGCAAGTCGATGATTGAGCCAGCTAGAAAAATATTTAAACAATTAACTCTTATGGAAGATGCAATGCTTATTAATAGAATAATGAGAGCACCAGAGAGAAGAATTTTTAAAATTGATGTAGGTAATATACCACCGGCTGAAGTAGATACTCATATGAGAACTATTATTGATAAAATGAAAAAGATTCCATATATGGATGAAAAGACCGGAGAATATAATCTTAAATTTAATATGGAAAACATGTTAGAAGATTATTATTTACCAGTAAGAGGTGGAGAGTCAGGAACATCTATAGAATCATTACCTGGATTATCTAATGATGGACAAATTGAAGATATTGAATATCTACGTAACAAGCAAATGGCAGCTTTAAAAATTCCAAAAGCATTTTTAGGATATGATGAAGGAGTTGAAGGTAAAGCTACATTAGCAGCAGAAGATGTTAGATTTGCAAGAACTATTGAAAGAATACAGAAAATATTTGTATCAGAACTTACAAAAATTGCAATTGTACATTTATATTCTCAAGGATTTAAGAATGAAGAATTAATAGATTTTAAACTAGATTTAACTAGTCCAAGTATAGTGTATGAAAAACAAAAGGTAGAAATATTTAATGATAAGATTGCATTAGCAACTAGTATGAAAGACAGCACATTATTCTCTGAAAAATATATTTATGAGAATATCTTTAATATGAGTCCTAATGAATGGGAGTCAGAACAAGAGTTAGTTATACAAGATCTTAAATCAGACTTTAGAAAAGAACAAATTAAAGCAGAAGGTAATGATCCTAGAAAAACTAATTTAAGTTTTGGAACACCTCATGATATAGCTTCAATGCACGTTGCAACACGAGGAGAATTATTACCGGGCGAAAAGCAAGAACATGTAGCAGGACCAGGGGCTCCAAAGAAGCCAGGCACTAATTTAGATAAGGCAGTTGCAGGAAGAGATCCATTAGGAGCAAAAGATATGGGTAGTACTTTTACAACTGATAAAAATCCGTTACAACATACATATAGAAAGACTAATCCTTTAAGTTTAGAGGTCAAGTCATTTATATCATCTTTACAACAAACACCAAAAAATACAATATTAAACGAATCATTAAATAAGGTTGATAACAATAATGATAATGGTACATTATTAGATGAAGATCAATTAAATGAAATATAATGATATGAATTACGGATCAATACATATTTATTTAAAACATGTAGACTATTAGGATGCTTCAATGAATGGATTAAAACACTCGAAAGTAAAAAATACCGGATTAGTTTTCGAACTATTGGTAAGACAGGTAGCAAGCGATACTATGTCTAACAAGAACTCACCGGCATTAAATATTATCAAAAAACACTTTACAAAAAATTCTGAATTAACAACAGAATTAAAACTTTATAGATCTTTAAAAGAAGAGACATTCAATATGAATGAAAAATCTATAGAATTTGTAGATGCAGTTATTACGGCTAGACAAAAAATTAATGAATCTCAATTAAAACGTGAGAAATATAATTTAATAAAAAATATAAAATCTCAATTTGTTATTGAAGAATTTTTTAAATCACGAGTACATGATTATAAAATTCACGCTTCAGTTTACAAATTATTTGAATATGCTCAAGCAGATGATCCTAAGGATTATATTGAAACTAAATATCAAGTAGTAGAATATATACAAAGAAAAGTTAAGCCAACGGCTAAGACCACATTAGTTTCTGAAAACAATGATATACGTATATTAGCATCAAAAATGATTATTGATAAATTTAATGAAAAGTATTCTACCTTATCATTAAAACAAAAACAAGTTCTAAGGGAATATATTAATAATGTAACTAATTCAGAAAAGTTAAAAAAATATATTATATTAGAAACAAAAAAATTACAACGAGATTTGTTAAAAAATACTACAAAAATTGCTAGTAAAGTTGTTAGAATAAAAATTACGGAAGTTGCTAAATTATTGAGTAATCTTAGCAAGAAACATATTGTAGAAGATAAAGATGTATTAACAATACTTCGTTATCATGAACTTATTAATGAACTTAAAAAGACAGGTAACTCATGAGTGGACCATATATAATGCCAGCATCTGGAAGCAACTATAATGTTTTTGAAAGACTAGGACATCCAGGTCGATATACATCAGTAACGACAGTTAATAGTGCAACAGTTAATTTCACCGGATCTAATTATGGTCATGGTGCTGTGATAGTAGGAGAGAGTAGTGCAACAGGAACAATAACTTTATCTGGAGGCGGATCAATAAATATAGCACATTTATCAGTAGGGACTATATATGAATTATCTCCAACAAAAGTTGTTAATTCTAGCGCAAAAGCAATTTATGTATTAAAAAGGCAACAATAATGAAATTATTAGATGAAATAGAAAAATATTTCGAAGCTTTAGATCCAGTGGGAAAAGAAGATGATGATATAGATAATGATGGCGATGTTGATGCATCTGACAAATATCTTAAAGCAAGAAGAAAAGCTGTTACCAAAGCAGTTAAGGATGAAGATGAGTTAGAAGAAATGAGTACAACGGCATCAGTGCCTGGATACCAAACTCCATATGCATTTGGCGATGCAGATGAAGATACCATAGACCAAGGTGGAATGAAAAAAGTTCCAAAAACAAATCGTATATTTAAAAAAATGACATCTACACAAAAAATGGAATCTAAATCCACTTACAAAAAAATGATGTCTGAAATGTATGGTATTGTTAATGAAGTATCATATAGAGATTATAAAAAAGATCCTACATCGACTCCATCACAAAAAGTTAACAGAGGTATTAATGAAGTTAATAAAATGTTATCTGAAATGGAAAAAATTGTTTCAAACAATTTAAGATTGAAAACAGAAATGGGAGTCCAATCAAATCATTTTTGGAAGTCAACCGGAAAAAGATTTTCAAAAATTAACGAACGAATGGTTCGTATAGCAAATAGACTTAAGGAATTATCACAATGATCCCAAATAGAACATGGAAACAATTTGTTAATGCTAAAGAAAATAAAGATTTAACATTAGAACGGCAAACACGCTTATATGCAGACGAAAGAAAACGTTTGGATCAACATCAGCAATTTATTAACTCCGGACTATTTATGCAAGGACTAAAATGAGCAAACAATTATTAGTAGATTATACAGTATTTGAAATTTCACCACAACAAATTAATGAATCATTAACAGAAAATAATGGCAAATTAATTGTATCAGGTGTATTGCAAAGAGCAGATGCAAAAAATCAAAATGAACGAGTATATCCAAAAGACTTATTAATGCGTGAAGCAAAAAAATATGCTGGGACATTTATTAAGGAAAGAAGAGCCTTAGGAGAATTAGACCATCCGGATTCATCAGTTGTTAATTTAAATAATGTGTCACATAACATATTAGATATGAATTGGGCTGGAAATGATTTGGTAGGTAGAGTAGAAGTATTAGGAACTCCATCTGGAAATATTTTAAAGGAATTATTTAAGTCAGGAATAAGATTAGGTATTTCATCTAGAGGAATGGGTTCCGTAAAGGAAGTAATGCGTGAAGGAAGTCAAACATTAGAGGTTCAACCAGATTTTGAATTAGTTGCATTTGACTTTGTTTCAAATCCATCGACGCATGGAGCTTTTTTATCTCCTGTAAATGAATCAGTAAACAGACTTGCACAACAAAGGTATTCTAAAGTAGAAAATTTAATTACAACAATAATAAGGGAATTTTAATATGGCATTAGAAAATTTAAAATCAGAATATGGCCCAACAAATAGCCTACAACAAAAAGGTACCGGTACAATATTAGGATTTAATATTGATCCTGTTGCAAATGCACAATTAGGTAATCCTACAATAGGCGGCAAAAAGAATTTGACGACATTCAATGATTTATCATCGGCAAGTCATAATAGTAAATTTGGACCTTTTAATTCTTCGAATAAAAGAGGAACAGGATTAACAGTTGATTTATTTGGTAATGACCCGAAACACCCAGAAATAGATTTTTCTAATTACAAACCATAAGGATAATATGATAAAATTAAGTGGAATAGCACAAGGAATAAAAAAGCTTCATGAAGCACCTGAAATGGGATTTGATCAAGAACCTGATACAGAATTAGTATCAAGTTATATTGAAGACTTATCTACGGTAATCGACCAATTAGATTCATTAGAAGAAGAAATGGCAAGAGAATTAGATAATAGAGCAACTGCAACACAGGATGTATCATATAATCAACAATCAGATTCAATGAGCCGATATATTAGTCAAGCAAAGAAAAACATTGACGGATTAATAAAAACATTAGAAAGATATAGTTAATATGAAAAACTGGGAAAATCAATTAATGAATCATATCCTAAATGAAAAATATTTAGGAGAGACAGAATCACCAAAAATGCCGAAAGAAGATAAAAAAGCTTTTCTTTCTGCAGTAGGTAATTTCCATGAAATAGGGGAAATGGTATATAGTAATGCAAAGTTAACAGAAGTTACCAAAACATTAGAAAATATCGTACAACAAGCAGAGGCATTAACATTACAAGAATCAGAACATTGGTTTGATAATGTAACTGTATCTAGGCATATGAAACAAATGAATGAAGCGTACAAAGTATTTGAGAAGACGGCAACCGAAATGAGTTCATTACAACAGAGATTAGAATCCGCATACGATGATATGGGAACAGTTTTAAACAGATATTATAATGTTAATGGAGCTCTCTCTGAAGATAATCATAATCCGAAAGCACCAGATTCAACTAATTCTAATAAAGATGATTTAATGGCAGGCGCTAAAATTGAAGAAGATCAATTTACGGCAGGAGTACATAATCAAGGACCTGCATTTAATGATCATATGACAGCTACAGATTCAAAAAGATTAAAATAAATTTGGTTAGTTGAAATAAAATCATTATATTAGTTATACATAATAAAAATAAAGTTACATGGGAAAAAATTACAAACACATACAGATGACACTACCTGGTCATGCATTAGGTGCAAAGGTATTATCAACAAAACGAAATCCAAATGGTGATATAACATATGCACTACAACATTGGAAAAAGTTAATAAAAGATTCTGGCATTTTAGATATAGTAAAAGAAAAAAAAGAATACCAAAAAAAATCTGTAACTAGACGTAGACAACTACAAAAAGCAAGATATATATCTAGCATTCAAGATAACGATTAAAATCCGGCATATTTCATTGCTTCCTTGATATATATTATTAATAAAATATACTAAGTATCAATACTTGGTCACTGAATATTATATTAATTCTTATTAAGATTACTAATAATCTTACTCCAAAATTAAATACGAGGAAAATCGATGAACGATTTATTAAAAGACGCTATTGCAGATGCAAAAGCCGTAAGGGAAACTGCACTAGCGAATGCAAAAGTTGCATTAGAAGAAGCGTTTACCCCAAGACTACAATCAATGTTATCAGCCAGACTTTCAGAAGAAGAAGGAATGGATGATGAAGTTGAAATGGACATGGAAATGCCTGCTGAAGAGCCGGATACGGATATGTCTATGGAAACTATTGATGATGATAACCTACCAATGGAAGGTGATTATTCTGACGATTCTAAAGTGGACGAAGACATGGAAGATCCTAAAATGGATCCTAAAATGGATGAAGACATGGAAGATACTAAGAATGATGACGCCTTAGAGCTCGAATCTATTATTGCTGAACTAGAAAAAGAAATTGAAACTGAAGAATTAGATTCTTCTGATATCGGTTCTACTTTAGGTGTTAGCGATGATGCATCCGAAACTCATACAGAAGATCCAGGCGAAGGTAAATTATCTGAAGAAGAAAAAGCTGAGATGGAAACTGAAGAAATGGATCCTGAAATGGATGACAACGTTTCTATAGATGAAATCATCAGTGCATTGACTGAAGAAGAAGGTGACGATAAAGATACAGTTAAAGAAGAAGACGAAAAAGAAATGACAAAAGAAGAAGAAGAAGATAAAAAAGATCTTAAAGAAGCTTATACTGTTATTAAATTTTTGAAATCTAAAATTAATGAAGTCAATCTTTTAAATGCAAAATTACTATTTTCGAACAAATTGTTTAGAAATTATCCGTTAAACGAATCACAAAAAATGAAAGTTATTGAAAACTTTGATAGAGCTTCTAATTTAAGAGAAGTGAAATTGATTTTTACTACTTTGAGTGAATCATTTGTGGGTACTAAAACAAAACGTTCGATAAAAGAAAGCTATGCTTCCAAACCAAGTAGATCTACTGCTCCAAAGAAAGAAATTCTTTCTGAAGGAAATCAGTTAGCTGCTAGATGGAAAAAATTAGCAAATTTAAAATAAAACAAGGAAAACAATGAATGTAAATTCTTTATTACCTCATAATCATCAATCAACTCAACAAGACGTTGCTATTGGCTTAGAAAGCAAATGGGAAAAGACCGGACTGTTAGAAGGAATTGATACTGAGATTGAGAGACGAGGCATGGCTGTTCTTTTAGAGAACCAAGCCAAGCAATTAGTAACAGAAGCAAATGCTACTGGTACTGACGGAAATGCAGAACAATGGTCGGGTGTAGCCCTTCCATTAGTAAGAAGAATCTTTGCTGAAATAGCAGCTAAAGATTTTGTATCTGTGCAACCAATGAACCTGCCATCAGGTCTAGTATTTTTCTTAGATTTCAAATACGGAACTAAGCAAGGTATTGCAAAAGGTGGAACTGCTGCTGGTAATGATTTTATTACTGGTGCCGGAAGAACATCACAGACTGATTCTGTATTTGGTGTAACTGATAAAGATAGAGGAACATCTGCTCCTTCTGAGGGTCTATATGGCGCTGGAAGATTTGGATATTCTATTAATGATGTAACTTCATCATTAGTTCTTGGATCAGCTGCTGCTAAAACAGGTTCTATAGCTGCTGGAACTGGTGTATTTACTAACAAAGGCGCAGGAAATCAAGCTGGATTTAATTATTTTACTAATTACAATTCTGAATTATCTGCATCACTTGTTGGTAAAAAGACACAAGTATTATCTGTCCCAACTTCAGGAATAACTGGATATGATGCTAAAGGTATTAGAGCCTTTAATGTTATTGGAACAGGTATTACAACAGTATATCCAGAATTTACAAGATTGGATGAGCAAAACGGAGATCATATACATTTCTTAATTGAAACTGCTGCTACTCCTGCTGTTGCTGGCCCAATCCAAGTAATTTACCAAAAAGCACCATCAGATTCTTCAAGAGGCGATTTTGAAGATCCGACTGCAGTTGGTAATAACACTGATTCATCTACTAAATTAGATATACCAGAAATTAACCTAGAGTTAAGAAGTGAAGCAATAGTTGCTAAGACAAGAAAATTAAAAGCAATCTGGAGTCCAGAATTTGCTCAAGATTTAAATGCTTATCATTCAATTGATGCTGAAGCTGAATTAACTTCTATGTTATCTGAATATATTTCGCAAGAAATTGATTTAGAGATATTAGACATGTTGATGCAAAATGCTCAAACTGTTGATAGATGGTCTGCAAAAGTTGGATTTGAATTTGATTCTGCTAATAATAGCTTTGTCCAATCAAATGCAACTGCTCAAGCATACAACCAAGGTACATGGTTCCAAACTTTAGGAACAAAAGTACAAAAAGTTAGTAATAAAATACACCAATTAACATTAAGAGGTGGAGCTAATTTCTTGGTATGTTCTCCAACTGTAGCAACAATTTTGGAATCAATTCCAGGATATGCTGCTGATACGGATGGCGATCAAATGCAATTTGCAATGGGTGTTCAAAAAGTAGGTGCTATTAATAATAGATTCCAAGTTTATAAGAATCCTTATATGACTGAGAATGCTATATTAATGGGATATAGAGGATCACAGTTCCTAGAAACAGGCGCTGTTTATGCTCCGTATGTACCTTTGATTATGACTCCATTGGTATACGATCCAGATAACTTTACTCCAAGAAAAGGTGTAATGACTAGATATGCTAAGAAAATGGTAAGACCAGAATTCTACGGTAAGATCTATGTATCTGCATTAGACACTATATAATTATTAATTAATTAATTAGTAACTAAAATAAAGGGAGGCTTCGGCCTCCTTTTTTACTGTAATGTCAAACTCTAACATATTTATAAGAAAAGGATACTATGGCAGCAGGAAGATATTCTTTCACAATAGATCAAGGCGCAACCGTCGATTTTGATATCATCTATAAAACCCCGGCCGGGACAAGAATTGATTTAACAGGATATTCTGCATCAATGCAAATAAAAAATGCCCCAGGCGGAAATACTACATATGCATCATTAACAGGCAGTTCAGGTAATATTCCTATTAAAAATGTCTCCGGATCTTATATAAGTTTACGAGGAAGTGATTTAGTAACTTCCCCAACCTCTGGTAGTTTAGGAGTATATTTAGGACATGCTATCACTAATGATTTCAATTTTGGTGAAGCATCTTATGATTTAGAACTAACAAATGGCCCTGAGAAAATTAGATTATTGCAAGGGCAAATACAATTAAATAAACAAGTAACAACTATATAAAATGAGTACATCTGTTACTAAAAATATTAGTGAAATAAGTATATCACAACCTACACATACACTCACTATTACAAACAACAATACCGGTAATATAGTTACAGTAACTCCTTTTAATAATCCTAACGTTGAAATACAAGCTGTAGGCGCGACAGGCGGTATAGGACCAGCAGGAGCAGATGGAGCAACAGGACCTCCGGGAACCGTATCTAATAACTCCGGTGTTACAGTTACAGGATCTATATTTGTATCAGGTTCTGGAAATGTAGATTTTTCTTTATCTGAAGGCGGAGTATCGGGATCATTTAGTGGATCGTTTTTTGGTAATGGTAGTGGATTAACAAATGTACCATCAACTAGTATAATAGGATTAAATTTATCTCAAATATCATCAGGTACTGCAA
>Ga0209634_1001096_pt1 | contig 20346 bp, 41 predicted proteins | sample LinPmetageLP40_FD_184043 | JGI IMG/M metagenome (GOLD analysis project Ga0209634, IMG submission 184043) | Marine viral communities from the Pacific Ocean - LP-40 (SPAdes) (version 2) | ecosystem: Environmental > Aquatic > Marine > Oceanic | place: Pacific Ocean | collected 2010-08-26 | reverse complement strand
TGTTCCATTTAATCTAGCTGTGGTGCTATTAATCCAAAAACTAACACTATAAGATTTATTAGGAGATGAATTAGTAGGTATTGCAGAAATAGCTGGCAAAGTTATGCGGCTATTATCACCATTAAACCTTGCCCCTGTATTTGTTTTTCCTTGAACTCCGAAGGCTATATTATTAGCTGTGCCACTATAGTATCCACTTGCACCAGAAGCATCATAGTCAAAAGAATATAAAGCTAAACCACTTGAATCGCCAAATATATCAGTAACCTCAGTTGTGCAAATCGGTGATCCCGTGCTTATTAATCTTTTATTTAGAGCCATTTTTATTCTTTTTCTTCAAGCGGGAAAAATATTACTTTATATTCCAGTAAGTCTTTATAATCGCTTTTAGTATTTACTTCAGTTTCTATTCTATCAGCCTCGGTTAAAATTTTTGCTCTTTCAGTTACAACATCAGAACTAATAGCAATATCCCTTTCTGTTTTTCTAATAACCTGCCAATCTGTAAGCTCTAACATTTTGCCCGCTTTAGATTTTATCTCTGCAATCTTGTTCGCTTTAATGTCGGCTATCTTATAAGTTTTTTCTTTTTCGCCCGTGGGGGTCATGTTTTCGTCGAACACATCGTGCTCAGCATCAAAATCTATATCTGTAACTGTACCAATAAATATTTTTTTTGTTTCGTCCCAGGCTATGCCACTTCTTTTTTGTGTTAATGGATTGTAAGGAGCTATAACCACATCATAAAAGCCTTCGGCTTCTAATACTTCTGTAGATGCATTCCTAAAGTTTATAATATGTCCGCTAGAACCATTCCAAAAATTAGGCAAAATTTTATAAGTTGTAATATTTCCGTTTTGTTGTCTTGCTTTCATAATTATGGCGTTGTATCTACCTCGTATACGTTAATTGAATATAGTAATATTGCTGCATTATCAGTATCATCAACACAGACTACTTGAATTACATTTGTTTTAGACTGATCTAAGTCTGTAGTCCCCACTTTATTAATTGAAGTACTTGAAAAATTAGTAGCAAGGGTAATTACCGCACTGCTTAAAGTGCCTGAAAGAACAATATCAATTACTTGACCCAATTTCATATTCTGAATAGTAAGCGTTGCAGTTGCAACGTTACCCGTGAGTAAAAAAGTGGTTGCTGTAGATGCATCTAAGTTTTGACTTCCTGTTGCTGTGCTCGTTGCTTTCGCCGTATACCTATTGTCTAATACGGCATGTGTTACTTTTGTTAGAGCCATTTTTTATGATATTTTATTTTGTTATTAAATCCCAAGCTTGTGTTTCTTCATTCCATGTATATTGTTCACCATCCGATGGGTACTCTACCGGAGATTCCCATATGCACTTATCGTTATTTAATATCCAACTGGCATAAGGCTGAGGTGTTATAAATGCATCTCTTGCATAATCATAAGTATATCCTATACCAGCATAATTTTTTCTAAACGGTGTACCATTACCTGTATGTTCACCCGCTACTGTATTATAAGAGGTTCTTTTACAAACTTGTTCACGGATATTACCATAATGCATTTCCCAATTTGTTGGGCCTTCAGTTTCATCTTTACCTACTATTACCTCGGTAACGATATTTTGCATGTTTAAAAAAACGTAATGTGCCATGTTTATTAATTAATTTGTATGTTTCCGGTACCCGCTGTAAATGTTGTTACTTTATCTGAACCTACTGTTGCAGTTGTGCTTGTTAATCCACCAGGTATTGTTAGTGTTTCAGTATTAGCATATCTTAATATAACAACACCCGAGCCTCCACTTGCTCCATTATTAGCACTACCACTAGGACCACCACCGCCACCACCGCCGCCGCCAGTATTTGTTGTACCCGCTGTAGCTGCAGATCCGTTTCCATAATCTCCACCATTACCTCCGCCACCAGCGCCACCTGTACCAACATGGTAAGGGCTACTAGGGCCACCCGCGACATAACCGCCACCACCGCCACCGCCTGCATATGCTACAGATGATCCTGTAATTGAATTAGTCGCACCAGCGCCTCCATTGTTATCAGTATTTGTTCCACCACCAGCTGCAGTTGCTCCACCACCACCAGAACCATAAGTATTCCCTGTGAGAGCTTGACCTCCTGCACTTCCTTGTGAAGGAGTAACCGAAGGCGTATTACCAGCACCTCCTACATAACCCCATGCACTACCTCCACCTGAACCCCCAGCTAAACCAGCTCTTGGAGTTCCATCAACTCCGTAATCTCTAGACCCACCACCACCACCACCAGCTGAAGTGATTGTTGCAAAAACAGAATTACTTCCGCTATTTCCTACAGTAGTTTGATCGCTCTGACTAGCTCCTCCCGCTCCTATAGTAACCGTGTAATTTGTAGCTCTAATAAGTGATAAAGCAGAAACAGACGCGTCTCCATAAGAAGTTCTATAACCACCTGCACCACCAGCTCCAGCATAGTATCCTGCACCACCACCGCCACCACCAGCAACAACTAAATAATTTACAACAGCTGAGTTTTCAGTTATATTATTACCCGTCCATCCTTGAGTAGCATCTTGATATACTAACCTTACAAGAGCATTTTCGGTATCACAAACTTTATTAGCTGTTCCGCCTTGTATTTTTTCACTGCCATTAGCAGTAATAGTTATTTTATTTGTATCAAATGTACTTGCATAATCAGTAAAGTGTATTTCATCCCCTGTGCTTCCCGCGGGCAGACTAATTGTTATAGCCCCCGATGTTGTATTAACAAAATACCCTTCTCCTGCTGAAGCAGTAAAGTTAGATGTTTTAATAGCAGATTGCCACTGCGTACTTGAATCTACACTTGCTTTTATATGAACAACTTCTATAGCAGCACCGTTCGGTGGTGCGGTGGAGAACGTTAATGTACTGCCAGAAGTTGTATAGTTATTTTTACTTTGATATACACCATCTAAATATACTTGTGTAGCATTTTCATTTGAAATACTTTTAGAAAGCACATATGCTGTAGTCGAATTATTACCTGTAAAGTTATCTCTTGCTATTACAGCGTCTACAGAAACCATATGTATAAGCTCAACAGATGTGCTATTACCAGGAGCGGTAGACATTGTTACAGTACTACCGCTTGTTGTATAATTATCTTTAGATTGATAAACACCATCTATATATACTTGAACATTGTTTTCATTAACAATAGCCGTTGACGTATCAAATGTAACATCTGAACCATCGCCTGTATATACATTTTTTTCTATAGTAACAGTGCTGCCGCTACTGCCGCCTCCTGTTACATTAATAGTTTTAACAGCACCACTTCCAGAGGCTGTAACGGCACTTCCTGTAAAATTTAAAGTTGTTGCCGCTGTAGAAAGCGAACTACCTTCTTCTTGTACGGTTATAGCACCGCCTGCTACATCTATTGTTTTAGTAGTGCCTGTACCTGAGGCAGTTACTGCGGCACCTGTAAAATTCAATGTTGTTGCAGCAGTCGATAATGAAGATCCCTCTTCTTGTACTGTTATACCACCACCTGAAGCAGCAATAGTAACTTGTTGCGCGTCGTTTCTAGTAAGTGTTACATTTGTTCCTGCAGTAAGTTGTACTGTAGAATCTGTGCCGCTTGCAGCATCTAATTTTAAATCTACATTATTACCGTCTTGTGTAACATCTATAGAATATGTATCACCTATAGTGCCTGTGCCAAACTTAACGTAACTACCCATAAGTGAATGAGCACTACACTGATAGAATAATACAGGGGGTGTATTTGTTGTAGGTATAATCTGTGTATACGCACCTGAACTTCCAGGAGTACCGCTTGTAGTTACACCTGTTGTGTAGGCGGTTGCCTTTGCAGCATCTTCATAAAACCTGAGAGGATGATTAGCATTAGAACTATCTGATTGATCAAACTTGTATGTATTGCCAGGTGTAAATTCTAAGTATGCTCCCTCAACACCATCTATAGTATAACCTGAAGTACTGCCATTACCATATTCTGGATGTGCAGTAGTTTTAGTTACAACTTTAACTACAAGAGTCTGAGCAGCATCAGTATGTGCTATTGCCCGGTGACCGGAAAGCTCTAATGGCGACTTAAATTTTAGACCCATGTATTAAATTTTTTGTATAAGTACTCTTACATCATTTGTAGATGGTGCTACTGTAAACGAAATAGTTACATTGTTTGTATCTGTTCTTACAACATCTGCTATAACAGTATCGTAAGATGAATTATCATATAGCTGTACAATTACATCTCTAGATCCGAGTGCATGATTTACTGTGTATGAAGTATTAGATCCATCGCCTATGCTGGCTGAAAACTTTTTAAGCGATACAAAACCACTTGTTACAGAAAAGTTATTTGAATCATAACCTGAAATACCTTTTACAGTAGCTCCAGATGTAGCAGCTGCAGTAGCTAAATCTACATTAGATTGTACAATTGTAAAGCTAGCAAGCGCTGGTGTCGAGCTAGCCGCTATTGCTACTTCAACTATAATTAAATCACCTATTCTAACTTGTTCACCTAAAAAACTGCCATCAGCAGTTACAGTATAAGTATCTCCCTTATCGCTAGCAATGTTAGAACCACCTGTTAATGCAGGTGAATTAGTTGATGCATTATATGCACCTTTATATTCTAATAGACCCGTTGCAACGGTATCTACGTATGCTTTGGTTGCTGCGTCTTGTGCACCTGTTGGATTTGTAACGTTTTGTATTCTTGCGTTAATACCTGTAGTTACAAAATCATATATTTGATCTCCTGTAGCTAAAGCTGTCCCTGCGTTTGCAACAGCCCCGGTTACAACAGTTAATGTCGGTATTGGACCGGTTCCATTAGCTATAGTAAGTTGTCCTGCTGTTGCACTGGTTATAGCTGTTAAATCCCCTCCAGCACTTACAAATGCAGTACCATTATAAAACTTAAGAACGTTATCTGTAGTATTATAATATATTTGACCTGCAACAGGCGAAGACGGATCCGAAGACGCAGTCTGTATTACAGCCTGCTGTAACTGGTTTTTATTTAGATCGAGATTGTTTAAATATTTTATTGCCATTTTTTTTAGTTTAAATATGCTTTACCTATTACTGTTTCTGTAAAAGCAACTACAACCTGATTTGAATTGTTATATGTTACAGCACCTACAACTATATTGTTTGAATTATCAACTATAGTGACGCTTGGAAATCTATCTAAGTTGTGATTTATTGTCCATGTGTTGCTTGCGCTGCCTTGTGTAAAAGTAAATGTTGTTTCGTTTGTAAATCCTGAAGGTGCTATACACGTTACGCCACCGACGGGATCGCCTGCACTGCCTCTATGTGTTAAAGATAACAAATATGCATTTGTTAAATCTGATTTAGCGCTGACTTCATATATTGCATAGCTTGTATTACTAGATGTATCTATATCTGTAATTTTAATTAATTGATTTGTAAACAATCCTATTACAGGATTTATATCAACTAAGTTTCTATTGTATCTGCTTACCGCAATACCTGTTATATGCGCCCAACCAAAAGCTGAAGGCGCACTGGAATCCACTTGATACCTAAACTCTCCTGATGCTAGCGTATTACTTGCATATTTACCCGCGTAGTTATATTGTAATCCTGATCTTAAAGGGTCAGCTCCACCCGTTTGTGCAAAGAATGCTGCAATAGTTTCAATTTGGTAAGACTTACTAGCGTTGTTATCTCCAACGTCTGTTCCTACTAGTTTATCGCCACCAGTGATAGTGGTATCTAAGGGTAGTTGTTGTATCCTAGCCATTATTGGTCATATGCTGTGTATGTTACAGCTTTTTGTGAGGTACTAATTACTCTACTTTTCCTCATGTTAGGGATATCAACGTTTGTGGTTATAGTAACTGTGTCTCCTACACCGGCGGGTAAACCACTTATAGATCCCTCACTTATTATATCTCTTCCTGTATTAGCACCTCCAGACTCAGAATATGTGATGCTGCCTACTGTTCCGCTTCCTGTTACAGTTAATGTTTGAACAAATGTATTAGATCCTGGTCCTGTATAGCTTCCAGTTCCCCAGCTAAGAGGAGTAAAACTTCCTGCAAAATTGCTATGGTTTATACTAGCTCTACTGTACTGGAATGTAGTTGTAACCACACTTGATGAGCAAGTAGCTGAAAGAGTTCCGGTAGTTGTTCCAGACTGTCCTGTATACGTTATTGGTATACTTATATAAGTGTAATAAGAAGATGTTTGTGAATTAATAGGTTGACTTTCGTAACTACCTAAATACTTTGCCCCAGCACTAGCCCAAGAAGGCAAAGATAAAGAAACATTATCAGCATTTGTGAATTCTTGTCCTGCTAGAGGGTAAAAGTATACTGTATGAGAATACCAAGTAGCCCCCGGGGTTAATGGATATGTATTGCTCGAAGCAGATGAAGGGTTATAGGTGCTAAAACCACTAGTACTACTGTGAATAGTTGCTCCCGAAACACTATAGTTTAAAGTATGGTTATATGCCTGAGCTGGTCCAGCAGCCTGAGTAAGAGTATCATAATTCTGCAAATTAGCTGGAAAAAATACAGTTGGCGTACTAGAACTTACTGTTGCTACAGTAACCCTAGGTAATCTTGAAGGTTGACCAGTTCCGTTTGAAGATATAGAAACGGAATGAGTATTACTACCTACTGAAGGGATTGTTTGAGTTCCCGAAGGCGCAGTAGCTCCGGTCGATCCGGTTAAAGTATACTGAGCACCATCTGTTCCTGTGACAACAAAGTTCACACTTTGAGAAGCATTGCTTATACTACTTGTAGAAAAAGCTAATCCTGTTATGGAAGCCTCATTAGGGTATACTTGTATATGCCCTTGGTAAAGTTTAGCTATGTCTACTATACCTAGTTTTAAATCTGATATAGGTAGATTTTCATTGTTAATAGGCATCTATGATGTTAATATATATAATGTATTAGGGTCGTAAACGTCTACTTGATATCCTGAAGAAGCTGCAGAAGTGTACGCAGTCGGGAAAGATATAGTTACAGTTGTACCTGAAGGTACTGCACTTACGGTTCCTTCAGTTCTTGTTGTATTTCCAGAAGTGCCCGTAACAAATACAGTTGCATTTACTGCAAATATACTTGATGATGTAACTGTAAAAGTTACTGATGAAGCTCCTGATGGATTGCCACTTGTCGTAGCACCCGTCTGTTTTTCAGCTGTATACTGCGCGCCCGTGCCTTTCCAAAAATTTAATAGTTTCTCACTATTGGTAGTGGCGGCATCGTAATAATGCTGACCACCTATTCTTGTTGTTAAATTTGCCATTTTTTATTTTTTATGTGAACGAAATATTATCGCTGCCGGCAGTAAATGTTGTTACTTTATCTGTACCTGTTGTTGTTGTTGTTGAAGTTAAAGAAGAACCTACGTTTATTGTAATTGTATTAGGATATCTTAAAATAACAACGCCAGAACCACCTGTTCCATTTCCGCCTCCAGAGCAACCAGCTCCGCCACCACTGCCCGTATTAGGAGTTCCATTCGTTGGGGATGCTACAATTGAGCTGTCTTGATACTCTTGCACAGCCCCTCTTCCACCACCGCCTGAGCCTCCAGAACTTTGATAGCCTGAACTTGTACTGGGAAGTTGGCCAGCACCTCCACCACCGCCTGCTCTTGTTACGCTAGTTCCTGTGATGTCTGATGCGTAACCAGGACCGCCATTTCCTGCATAAACATTAGCACTAGTGTTTCCTCCGGCGCCACCAGCACCTCCACCACCACCGCCAAGACCGCCATTGGGACTGCCAGATAAAGAAGGCCTCCATAACCCATTACCGCCACTAAACCCTCTTGATCCAGCTGCAGCCTCATTTAAAGTTGCTGAATAACCGGCCCATGATGCTGGAAAGCCGGAAGGCCACGATCTACCACCATTTCCAGAAGAACCCGAAAGTTCATAATCAAAGGTATTTGACTGAGTACTATTAGTTTGAAATCTAGTATTGCCCCCGCTAGCTGCCCCAACAATAACTTGATAGTTTTTATTAGGTTCGCCTATTAAGCCTGTTACCTCTAAATATTCACCGGCACCGCCTCCGCCTCCATAGTAAGAATTAGAGTCTAGCGCAACACCGTCGCTCCCGCCTGCAATACCTAAAAACCTTAGGCTAAAACCTAACTGATAGATTAGAGAAGTGCCTTTGTAGAGCTTATCAATCTCAGTAGTTCCTTTATATAATTTTCCGCTGGCTATTTCCGTTGTTCCTTTGTATAATGGCATCTTAAGCTGTTACAAAATAAAGTGTGTTAGCGTCTTTAGACCCAATTGCTGCATATTGTGCGGCAGTACCCGTCCATATTAAAGAATCGCTAGCAGAGTTTTGATCATCTACTGCTCTAGCTGGTGCATAAAAAGTATTTATATCTGCCATAGCTTATGTTATTAAATAACCAATAGTACTGTTTAAATATACTAAACGTACTGCTTGGTTGTTGTTTACTGTTATTGATTGATTTGATGCTTCTATAAGAGCAGAGGCAATTGTTACTGTTCCTGTACCTAAATTTTTAAGTAGTACAGTACCACCTTGCTCCATAGTAGCTGGAAGCGTTAGTGTTAAACTATTAGAGCCTTGAACTACATATATACCATTTTGTACTGCAGTTGTATTGCCTGTTATAACACCTCCAGATGCACTATTTATTCCTAATAGCCCAGACGTTGGTAAATCTATTTGTAATCCCATTAGCTAATTCCATTTATTACCCAACCATTGGCAGCGTCTGTATAAAACAGTTCAAAAGATGAAGTTTGTTCATCTAGCACCAAAGAGGTAGTTCTCATTATTTTTTCTGACCCGTTAGGGTTTATTGTCCATACAAATGCTGATTGGCTATATAAACCGTTAGCATTAAAAGCAGATAAATTAGTAAACTTAATACTATCTCCAGCTACACCTGCAGGCAAAGTTAAAACTCTATCCGCAGTTATATTACTTAGTACGTAGTATTTCCAAGCTACTGCTGTTGCGTTAGCTGTTAAAGCCCCACCATATTCATAGCCTTGTTTTAGTACAACCGCTCCGTTTAAACCAGCCGCTGATACTATAAGATTATTGAAATCTATAGAAGTTGCGGGCACGTTTGTATTACCTCCAAAATCATAATTAGCGCCATTTGCAGATGCAAGAACGCTTAAAGGATTGTGAGATACCGCTTTACTTGATGGATCATAATATAAAAAATTTGCTTTTACAGCAGTAGGTATATCATTAAGCTTAAAAACTTCTGAATTAACATTAAACTCACTGGTGTTTACTGTTATTATTCCGCTTCCTTGTTTTCCAAAAGTAAAACTATTATTACCATCATTAGTAGATACTATTTGGTATATATTTACTGAAGAGTCATTTATTAATTGTCCTTGTGCAGGAAATGCTGTTGTATAAGTTGATTCTACAAAATATAAAGATTGATTTGATGGGATTGCTCCAAATAGTGTCTTTATGCTAGTAAAATTGCTACTAGTAGTAGTTGCTGATGTGGCTCCACTTGTTATTGAGACACCTGAAACAGATGCAGGGGAAGTTACTGCTTGAAATAAAGTACCGTTGCTTTGTCTTATTCCATAGAGCATTCTACCCATCGTTATATTGCCTGAAGGGCCTGATAAAGTTTCTGAAAGTCCTGGCAATATAGCTGCTACACCAGAGTTTAATTCTGGAAGTGTAAAGTAATTAGATGCAACCTGCAGTTTAGTTAGCGTGCCTTGATTGGTTAATCCTGACAAATCTGTTGGATTACCGGCTACAGCAGCTACCTGAGCTCCTGTGGGCACACCGCTTGAGTTTTGCAGTGAAATACCCGTAGCAGATAGTACAGCTCTATTACCATTAGTAGCAATAGCTGTAACAGTATTTTGGCCCATTATCGTGCGGCCATCATTTGTTGTGGTGTTAGAGTCAACAACTAAATCTTGAGTAAATCTAGTAGCATTCGATATTATATTAGAACCATTACCTGATACTAATAAATTGGATCCGTCCGTACCTAAAGATACATTAGGATCTGTGTCACCAAATTCAATGCTTCCTTCAGCGTCTTTAACTTTAATTGGTCCATGGACCGTAAGTGATTGCGGATCTGTGTTAGGAGATTCAGTCCCAATTACAACATCACCTTCAATATCAAGGTTGCGAGTTATTTTTAAACTACCAACTACCTGCGTTTCAACTTGTTGTACTCCTGTTGAAAATGTAAATGATGTAAATGCAACTTGCCCGCCGGTATATGTTTCACCGGAACCAAGCGTTACGTTAAAGCACCATTCAGTATATTTGTTGCTACCTGACGTTATATATTTGCTATCATTAACCGCCGGGCTATCACTTGTAAGCGTTCCCGGATTAAATGATGTTACAGTTCCTGTATATGTAACACCTGATAATGAGCCTGTAAACGTTGCAGAATTATCCGCAAATGCTTGAAAATCAAAGTCAAGACCAAACTGCCCATCATTATAATCACGTATAATTAAAAAAACCTGGCCCGTACCAAGTGTATTTAAGTATATATCAGATCCTGTATTTACAGTACTGCTTTTTAAAACGACATTACTTAATACTGATCCGGCAAGTGTTCTTACCTGAGCTTTTTCAAATGCCGTACCTTCTCTATTTACAGAGAGTGCAAAGCCTAAAGGCACTACATCAGGTATGACAGCCGTACTTTGGCTGCCATTGATATAGGTTTTTAAGCTATCTATTGTATAGTTTTTAGTGGCTAATGCGGAACTTGAATTTGCATCAGTACCCAAAAGCTTATCACTGCCTTCTACAGTAGAGTCTATGGTATATGTACTGATCCTAGCCATTATTTATTTTTTAATTGTGTTCCGTTAGAACTATCTTTTATTCTTTTAGTTACTGGTTTCATGCAATTATCGTCTGACGCTTTATCAGACTTAATCTTAATTCCAGGTAATCCGTTGTATAAGTTTAATCCTTCCATCTTGTTATTTTTTATGCGTCAGTTATTAATGCAGCTACCACAGCGTTAACTTTTATAGTATCACCGGTTGCAAATTTATATGATTGTTGTATGCCTTCTGGCGTTTTAAGCATGATTATTTGATACTCAACGCTTCCGCTTGTTACAGTTATAGTTGCTGTAACACTGTTTGGTCTAACCTTAACATCAAAAACTAAATCGGCAAGAGTTGTATTGTAAGTACCGTTAGCATTTTTGTTAGGGCCATTTGTCATAAATTCTCTTAATACCACACCTGTTACACTTACGCCATTTGCAGGTACTGCAGATGAGTAAGTTACTTCACCAGTTGCACTATCAATAGAAGGAGTTATAGCTAAAAATCCCATTTTTTATTTTTTTTGTTTGTTAAATTTTTTAATTGCTTGGCTATATACTTTGTCTATGTAACGTTCTCGTTTCATTATTTTGTTACGTTTAGTAGACTCAGGTAAGCTTTCTTCACCTATAAGTATCTTATACACTCTTGTTATAAGATGCTTTCCTTTGTAGCTTATTTTATATTTATTATGATCTCCTATTCTGCCTTTACCCATATGTACTTTTTCAATCCAGCCCTCTTTTTGTAATCTGTAAAATCTTGTTTTATCCCAAGAATAATACAAAGTACCATCTTTAAAGTCTTGAATTGTAAAATATACTATTGGATCTAAATAAAATAAAAGTTCCAAATCTGCTACACCTAAATTATTATTTACACAAGCCCAACGGGAAACCAACCTATAATTTTTTAAAAAATCTACTTTTAACTCACCTCTTTCAATAAAATCGGATCTGTCCATTATAGGATAGCCACTATGTCACGTAGAGATATAACTTTATGTATTTCGTTGTTATATTCTACTTCATGGCCCGCAACCTTGTCGTATAGTATTTTTTGTTTTTCTTGTATAGAATCAGGACCCGAAGATATAATAGTACCTTTCTTATACCTTATTTCTTCGTGCTTTTCTGTTAATTCTAAACCACCTGCCGTTTTTTTACCCTCTTCAGCGATGTCTTTAATTATTAAATAGTTACCTATTGCTTTCATTCTTCTCTGACATTTGAAATTACACAATCAGTTGAAAGAATAGTTGCAGCAACAGATACAGCATTATTTAACGCTGTTTTTGTAACAAGCAAAGGATCGACAATTCCAACATCAATCATTTTCTTTATACAGCCACAGGTAACATCAACGCCTTCTCCCCATTTAGTTAAAGTATAGGAAGCGGGTTGTAAACCAGCATTAGTGAGTATTTTGGTAAATGGCGCTGCAAGTGCAGACTGTAGTATTTGTACACCCGTAAGCATGGCCCCGTTCAATTTCATAACTCCGGTATCCATTACCGCAGCGTACGCAAGGGCAGAGCCACCACCTGGTAGTATGCCTTCTTTTTTAGCTGCACGAACTGCGTGTATAGCATCATCTACTCTGTCTTGCTTTTCTTTTAACTCAACTTCTGTATCAGCGCCTACATATATAACAGACACTCCACCTGAAAGCAAAGCTAATCGATCATTTAGATGTTTAGTCATCACGTGGTGATCTTCTTTGTCAAGAACAGTTTTTAAATACTCAACTCTTTCTTGTACTTCTTTTGGTTTGTCTTCAACCATAAGTACAGTACCGTCTTTATCTGAAATAGCTTTATCAGCCGATCCTAGCATGTCAGGGGTGATCGAATCAATAGAATCACCCAGTGTTTCATCAAACACCTTAGCACCGACAAGCAACGCTAAATCTTCCAGTATATCTTTTCTTTTAAGTCCAAAACTAGGAGGATCTATTACGTTGACCTTAATGTTGCCTTTAACCTTATTCATTGATAGTGCCGCTAGCGGTTGCGACTCTAAAGGAGCAACAAGGAGTATTGAGCGATTGGACTTAATCGCGTACTCCAAGATTTCTTGTATTTTCCGCATATTTACAATATCTGATACGCTAAGAAAAATAAGAGGATTGTCAAGTTCTGTTATTTCTTTTTCATTATTTGTATAAAAATGAGGGGTTTTACTTACAGAACCAATTTTAGTACCCTGAACCGCTTTTATGAAAGTTTCACTAGTTGGTGAACTTTCCATTGTAACTACGCCATTGTCTCCGGCTTTTGTAAAAGCTTCAGCTATAGTTTCACCTAGCTCTATATCATTATTAGCAGATATAGTAGATACTTGCATTAATTTATCTTCTTTAACAGGTATTGCTTTTTTATCTAATATCTTAATGATATGTTCTTTGTAAAGCTCCATACCTTTTCTTACATCTCTAAAAGAGTGCTCAAATGCTTTTTCAGAGTAGTAGTAATCTATGATAGCTTTCGTAAGTACAATAGAAGTTGTTGTGCCGTCTCCTGCTATCGCAGCAGTTTTTTGAGCAGCCTGCTTCATCATAGATACCGCAAGGTTTTCTATTGGGTTTTGTAGTAAAATACTATTTGCTACAGTAACACCATCTTTTGTAACCTGCGGACCTCCGAAGTCGTCTTCTATAATAACAGTTTTACCGCTGGCTCCTAAAGTTGAACCAACGGCATTTGCTATCTTATTTATTCCATTAATTAGTTTTTCTTTGGCTTCACCGTCAAAATACATTTTTTTGACAAGCTTAGGCCCACCGAATTGTGCCATTTGATTTGATTTAATTTATATAATTATATTAACAATTCCATTTTCGTCTTGCAGCTCTACCTCTTTCTGAGGTCCAGCTTTTAGACCTAGCGCAGAATGACTTTCTACGTTTTGCAGCTTTGCTACCCCTTTTTAATTTAGAAGGAGGAGTTGTAACTGCTGTCTTAAGTTTGCTACCAGGATTATCTCTACGATACTTAGCAACACCTTTACGGGTCATTCCGCCGCCGGCTTTTTTACCTGTACCACCTTTTTTATTTACTTTAGCGTAATATCCAAGCGACTTCTTTTTAGAAGGTGCTGGTGGCTTACGTCTTTTTTTAGGAGGCATTAGGCTTTATAATCTTTAATTTTAAGTTGTTCTTTTTTATATTTTGTAGTTGTATCGTATTCCTTATTTTTTTTAAAATCGCTATACTGTTTTCCTGGAGTAGGGGACTTCGTTGTCTTGTTATAAGTGGTTCTAGTTGTAGTATTTCCATCTTGGCGAGTTGTAGTCTCTCCCTTGTTAGTTTGAAGTGGTCTTGTTCCGCTGCCTTCAGTTACTGTAGGAGACCCATCTCTGCCCCTAGGCCCTTGAGAAGTTTGTCGTCCTTTAAGTACACCTTTACTTGCCGTTATTTCATAGTCTTTTCCGGTACTAGATTTAAAACCTTCAGGTACTTCATTACCGAACTCATCAATCTTTTTTAGCATGGGAGTACCATAATTCATTGGATGCCCCATATTCATACCTGAGTCAACCATGCCCATGTTAGCCATGGTCCTTTCTTGATTCACAGAATAAGCCGTTGCGGATGTTTCAGAAGCTCTAGATGCTTCACCACCATTTCTGCGCAATTGAAATTGTTTGTTAATTGCATTTCCCATAATTTAATATTTACGTTTTGTTTTACTTTCTTTTTTTGTTCCTAAACCGTCGTTTCCGCGATTCTTTTTTACTGTTTTGAATTTACTATCTTTATGATCGTAATCTTTACCGGCCAGAGATCTACCCGCCTTCTTAGCAGCTCTACGTTTCTTTTGGCTATCTGCTCTTTTTCTTTTGCGAGCTGGTGAATTTGCATAACGCAAATCTCGTTTAGCCTTAGCCGCTCGGGCTTTAAGGGTTAATTTCTGACTCATTATTCACAATCACATTTATCTTTACCACAGCCGCATCCCTGCAACATTGTTAAAGCTTTATTTCTGTCATCAAAATCAAGAGCAGCCTTAAGAACGATTTTGTCCATAATTTCGTCTTGGTTTTCTAACATTTCTTTTTGCAGGTTAATCACCATGTCTTCAAGGTCATCTTTGCCTTGTGTTAACATATCTATCTTAAGCTGCTTCTTTTCTATTTCTGACTTGAGTGAGTTTACATCATCTGGTTTAGATCCAGTGATGGTACTTATTACAAGTCCTATCGATGCACTTATTGTGCCGATAAGCATCATTACTACTTCTTTGTTGCCATCTAATACAGGGAACTGTATCAGTACAACTATAATTCCTATAACGAAAAGGAATATAAACAACGACCCGATGTAATGACGGATTTCTTTGGCTACGCCGTTTCTTGGAAGTTTCATTTTCTCTTTTTTCTTTTGGTTGATTTTCTACGTATCTGAGATGTCTTTCTACCCATGCCTACGCGCTTTTTCTCGGCTACTGCCCGTTTTTTTTCCGAGGGTGACATTTCACTCCAGGTTTTAACGGTTTTACCGGATACACGTTTTGAGGGCCTACACTTCTTAGTATTTTTATTTTTACGTGAACCGCATACATTACCTTTTTCGTCGGTCCACTTTTCTTTAAACCATCTTTTAAGCGCTAACCCTTTCTTAGTTTTTCTTACTGCCACGTTTATGCACTTTTTGTATAGGAAAGCTTGCGTATATAGAAGCCCCGGGGTGCTTTGCAAACTTACCCGGAGTTTTCATTAGTTTATATTGTCTACCAGATTTCATCCAGTGGAAGCCTGCAGGTGCTTTTACTCTTTTCATTAAAATCCTCTAGGCATTGCTGTTTGAGTCATCTTGCTGCGAAGATTTTTCACCCTCGAAAACAAACCACCAAGTCCGCCTCTCATTCTGGGTTGACCCACTTGAGCTGATGCATTTTCTTGTGCCATTGATGCTGCACCTTGTACTCCACCGCCACCGATATTATGTGATTCAAGTGTACTGGCTGCATCTTGAATTTTTGTTATATCATCTTGAAAGTATAAAGGTGTGCCGGAGTTAAGGTTTGATTTATCTCCATCTGCATCTATAACCCCTCTTCCTATAAGTACATCTTTTTGTGTAACTTTACCATCGCCTGAAAGATCTTCAAGCTTTTTAAGGGGTGATCCGCAGGGTTTGCTATTAGGGCTCATGCCTGATGCACCTAAACTTTGTGGTCCTATTCCGTTTTTCATATTTTTTCTTTTTTAATTGTATGCTTTTCCCCTAAGTATATTTTATACCCCACCTTAAAGCGGGCACGGTATCTTAGGTCCTCATTGTACTCATAGTCGATGTTCTCATTAATATCTATATATGCCTGGCCTTTTATAGAACCACAAGCATAACATAAAATTAACAATAAGGTAGCAAATAGTGTCTTCATTTTTTTTTTAAACGCAGGCTACTTCTTCTTCTTACCTTTGTTTTTTCTGCACTTAGCTATAGCACCCGATGCGTAGGCAGATGGAAATACATCATACCTAGCCTTTACACTGTAATAACAGCTGTCCTTATTTGAACCTGAGCGCTTTCTGCTGGATCTTCTTCTTGTTTTAGCCATGCTATCTCTTTTTTGCCGCAGCCTCTAAAAAGCCACGCTCGTATTCTAGTTGTTTCTCTATCTGTAATAGCCTGTCCTCAAGACCTCCTATCACAACTATCTTCTTATCTAACCTATCATGCACAGTCGTAAGCTCATTCTTAATAGCCGTAAACTCCGCAAATATACCACCTGCAGTAAATACAGCTAAAGATAAAGATAGTACAACAGAAAGGTTGTTCTTAATAAATGTATCTGCCATAGTAATTATAAGTATTTCAAATATAGAGGTTTTGTATTACATATATGTATTTGATAACCAAGTATATAGAAAAGTCAATATAAAATATGCCCCATATATGATAATAAACACATAGTTTTTCTACTAATTTAGTAACAATTACTTATATTTATCACATATATGACAATGCACATACATTTTATTACAATATATTGTTACATTGTCAAAGATTTATAGTTATTATCATCATATTAACAACAATTACTACATTTTATCACATTATATACATATATCTATTGGATTATACATATATATAACAATAATATATATTAATATAATATAGTATTTACTTTACATTATCATATATTCAATGTTTATTAATATTTATTAATAATATAATGATAATACTTTATATTACTTAAGTTATATTTATATATATATATAATATAGTGCAATATTTATAATTTGTGACATTTTAATAATATTTATATATATTTAATAAAAAGTACACAACAAATATATATATATTGTGATAATATAAGTGTAATTAAAATAATAATAATCTTAATAAAAAAATATAAAATGTCAAATTTAAAAAACTTAAAAACAAATCACTATATTTCTAAAATATTAAAAATTAAAAAATTAAAATTAAAAAATAATATTTACTTTGGATTTTTAATAAATGATTTACAAAATATAAAATTAAAAGATAAATTACAAATTGAAAATGTTATAGAATTTAACTTAAAAGGTTTAACATTTATAAATAAAAAATATATACAAAATTCTACTTTAAATAATATATAAATAATATAAAAAAGTACACTACAAAGTATATAAAAAAGTGATAATATAATTGTAAATAAAATATAAATAATAATAAAATAAAATATAATAAAATGAATAAATTTCTAAAAAGTGAATTAAATAAATTAAAAAATAATAATAATTATAAAAGTAAAAACTTTGAATTAATTAAAAATTTAGGTTTTAAAGATTTTAATTTAGAATTTAAAAATTATAAAAATGTTAAAGAATTTTATAAAAGTTATTTAGAATTAAGTTTAATATATAATATATAAAAATAAATAAAAATGAAAATAAATAAAATTATAAAAAGTTATAAAAATTCAAATATGAATAAAGAATTATTAAGTTATAAATTAAAAAAATATTATAATTTAAATGAAGAAGAAAGAATTCATATTCTTTATTATATATAAAATTGCTATACATAAATTAAATTAAAAATATGAAAAAATTCCATTGGAATGTAGAAACTTTAGATTATTTTCAACTATTAAAACATAGTGAAGGAAATGAAAAAATGAAAGAAAGTGTAGAAATGTTTGTTTATAATGAATGTGATTTAGAAGATAATGAAGATTATGAAGATTTAATTAAAGATTTGTTATATCAAATTGAAAATACAACTTTAGAAGAAATAGAAAATTTAAAAAAATAAAATATGAGTAATGAAATGTTAAAAAGAATTTATGATGAATTAATAAATTTACATGATTTTTATAATGATTTAAAAGATGAAGATGGATTAAGAAATGTAAGTTACTTATTAGATGAATTAAATAAAAATATAAAAGAATAAAAATAAGTTAAATATAAAGAATTATAAAAATAAAAATTATGACAGAATATAATAGATTTATGGAATGGGATAAAGATGATTTAGTCCATTGTATACTTGAACAAGATGATATTATAAAAAAACAAAAAAAGAAAATAAAAAAATTAAAAAATAAATAATATGAATACAAAAGAATTAAAAAAATATAATAATCATATAAATGATTGTTTTGATTTAATACACAATGAAGTTTGGGAAAATTTCAAAGATAATAATAATGATATGGATCATGATTTACATGGTAAAATATTAAAAGATACAATATCAAGTTTATACTTCAAAATAAATAAATAAAAATATGACACAAGAACAAATAGAAAGAAATGAATTAATAGAATTTATTTTAAAATATGATCCATCAAGAGATTTGGAATTTTTAAAAATCCAATCTCATATGGAATTAGAAGATATGAAAGAAACAATAAGAGAAAGATATTTAAAAATTGAACCAAAAGTAAAAAGTTCAAATGATTTTGATTTAGATAAATATATTGATTTTAATAATATAGTTGATGATTTTGAATTAGATAGTGGAGATTTGTCTCCGGAAGATTTTTATAAATTACATGAAATCTTTGAAAGATTTATAAATACAAATAAATAATATGAATAAATATTTAATAATTTTAGGATTAGAAGCATTATTAGAACAAGTAAATAATTCTAAAGAATTAATGTATAAATCTGATTACAACAAAAGAATAAAAGAAATTAATGAACAAATTGATTTAATGAAAGAATTAGATATAAACTTTTCAACATTAAAAAAATATGAAAGATATAATAATAAATAAAAAATAAATAATATGATGATAATAAATAAAATAACAGGTAGAGATGTTTCCAGAGAGTATTTAGGTTTAATGGAAAATTTAATAACAAATGAAGAGTTTGAAACAATTACATTAACTCCGGGAAAAACTGGAAGTTGTGAATTATTTAATTAAAAGTACACAACAAAAAAAATTAATAAGTGATAATATAATAAAATAAATATGATACAATTAACAAAACAAATGATCGACGACAAGTTAAAGCAAATTGCTATACATGAAAATCGATTTGGTGAATGTACAACAACCAGAGCAATGAAAAAATATTGCACAAATGAAAAGTATAGACAAAATGTAAAAGCTTTCAACAAAGCAAGTATTGAAACAATTAAAAATTATATAAGATATGTATAGAGATGATTTAGTATATGAGTTTAACGACGATATATGGTTAATGTATCACGATGGTACAATTAATGATAGCGATGATTTCACTAGAGAAATGCATCAATGGCTTGAAAACAAAGTAATATATACAGATGATTGCAAAAAGTATTGCAATGAATTAGACGCAGATATATTTGAAGATCATCATATATTTGGTCGTGCAAATAACTGGTTCGAAGCAGGATACAACGCTCTATGGGATTTGTTACACGATCACAATGATGCATTAAATTATACCGAAATGAAATTACAAGAAGAAGATGCAAATGCATAAAGTTTGGAGATTATACTTATTAGATAATAAAAGTATAACTGAAATAAGTAAACAATTAAATATAACAAAAAATAAATTAAAAATACAATACGGATTAAAATGAAAAACTTAGAAATGACTATTAGAATTATTGCATTAACTTTTATATTGCCAAGTATATTTATTATTATGTATCACGGCGTATATTTAAATAAATTTACAGCCTTTAATGTTGGAGGTGCGATATGAAATTAAAAAGAATTAAAGAATTAAGAAATGTAGCGCATGACGCACAAACTAAAATGGATCTTATAAGCAAACGGATTGTGCAAGGTGGATTATCACTAGATCAACAAATACTACACCTTGATAATTTTACTGCAAATCAAACAAGACATATGCTTTGTAATGAAGAATTAATTAAATTATTAAAAAATGAATAAATTATGTTAGTAGAATATATAGTAGAATTAATAAATAAATGGGAAATACAGGGTTTTTCTGAAAATGAAATTGTAGATAAAATATTAAATCGCTGGGATTTTGATGAAAAAGACGTAAGAGGATTAATAAATTATGGAAAATAAAATGAA
>Ga0209634_1001095_pt1 | contig 20350 bp, 42 predicted proteins | sample LinPmetageLP40_FD_184043 | JGI IMG/M metagenome (GOLD analysis project Ga0209634, IMG submission 184043) | Marine viral communities from the Pacific Ocean - LP-40 (SPAdes) (version 2) | ecosystem: Environmental > Aquatic > Marine > Oceanic | place: Pacific Ocean | collected 2010-08-26 | reverse complement strand
GGGCCGAAGCCCCCCCCCTTGTTATTAGTTCAATTTATTAAAGATCTTTTTTGTAAAAGCTTCTAATTCTTCTAAGTCCTGACCGTTCAAACGTACCCAGAATTGACCGTCCCCTTTACGTTCGTTTTCTTTGGTGGCTTCTTCTATACTGATCTTGTCTTCTCTAACCATCCAAGCTATAAAATGATCGTCAGTCAATTGAAAGTTGAACTTGTTATTTTCGTCTTTTATTATACTCATTTTATTTAATCCTTTCTGGGGGCCGAAGCCCCCTTGTTATTTATTTTGTTGGGTCGTTTTCAAGCGACTCTAATTTTTGGTTATACTTTAAAGCTTCTTTAAGCATACAATTAATTTGAAAAGCATGAGCAGAATAATCCCCTTGCATCCCTATTAATCTTTTATGCAAAGTTTTCATATAATCTATTAATGACCCAAGCTTCTGGTCAATGTCTTCCTGACCGTTCATGCTAGCGGAAGTGTGAATAGGATTGCTCATATTATCCCCTTTTATTTTTTGAGCAGTAATAATCAGTTCTCCTAAAAATCTGATTTCGTCTTTTATATTTGTATTCATATTAAAACCCTTTCTGTTATGTTTAATATGTAATCATATTATCATAAGATCATTATAAGATCAACCTATATGTTGTATAGGAATATCCTATGACCATAAGATACTATTATATATTATATAGGACTAAGCCCCGCAGGGGCGGAACAAAAATAGAACATTCCGTAGAGATTTAGTAGAGAGCCAGGGCCCCGAAGGGGCGGAACAAAACGTGAACAAAAAAAATGTTTTTTTTGCTTGTATTGTGTTTTATCTTATGATAATATGATCTCATATTAAACATAACAGAAAGGATTTAATATGAAATGTAGTTTATGTGAAGAAAAAATCGAAGCTCAAAAAACTCCAGAGGGGAAAGTTTTTTGGGAGGGCGGTCACAGTGCGTGGCCGTTATCTGATGGCCGTTGCTGTGATCATTGTAATAGTAATAAAGTTATTCCTGCAAGGATCTTCGGCCATGAGTAAACAACTAAAAAGAATAAATGGTTTTAGCATCGCGAAGAGCGATGCTAATATCATGGTAAAGTTTATTAACACTGTAGAAATAAAAAAACAAGTTACTAATAGGTATAATAAATTAAGGCCTGCTATTATTCAGTTACTTAATGATTATAAGTGTAAAGATTTTAATTTGTTTTATAATGATACAGTTAAAAAAATAGTTACTAGTGAAAGGAATAACCCTGCTGTAGATCTTAAGAAGCTTGAAGAAAAGTATCCAGAAGCTTATAAAGAGTGCGTGAAGTATTCTAAGTCATTAGTAATCTCAGTCAAATAATATAAGGGGCTTCGGCCCCTTATTCTTTTTTATTTATTATTATTATTATCTATATATATATATATTATTTTATTATATGTGACCTAATAAAACATAGAGATTCGGTAGAGATTCGGTAGAGATTCGGTAGAGATTCGGTAGAGATCCGCCGCCGTCAGGCGGCGGAACAAAACGAGAACGCTTTGAAGTAAAAAAAAAGCGGTTAAAAAACCGCTTTTAATATTAAATAGATAATTGCTATCATTATAATAATTTTTATCATTTTATCTTTTCAATTATTATATTTGAATCATTAAAGTTATAACATGCCATGCACTCCTTGCACTTCTGATAACAATTAATATTTTTATTATCTTTAGTGACAACGTTAAAAACCTTATCAAAAAATTGCGGTACACTATTTATAATTTTATCTTTTATAGGATTACTATAGATTAAAATTATATTTTTCGGTTTTGCTATTTTAGATAAAACCTTTTTTATTATAGTTGCTCTTTTAGTGTATATAACTATTTTAGTATCTGGATTTTTTTTGGCTATGTTAACAACATTTAAAAAATGGTTTTCATTGTTTAACTCACCGTGTGAATTTATTCTTAATATAGTAGTGAATAATTTTGGCAATAGATCCCAATCAATTATATTATTTAATCGCTCTAAATTTCTTTTAAATAAAGGTATACAATTTTTTCTAAATGTTCTTAGCATACGTTGAGAATAACAACCTTTATCTTTTTTATTACTACAAATAATATTAGGATTTTTACTGTTAAACATTGCATTGCAAAAATCAATACTAGTCGTATCAGTGTTTAATGAATCTAAACCTAACATTTTGCCAGATCCTTTTGATATATGTAAATAAGTCATTTTTAACCTTTCTGTTATTTAAAATATAATCTTATCATAATAGGATCTTTAAACAAGTTTATTTTTATTGCTAATTAAAAGAACAAAGTAAGAACAAATTTGGCTTAAATTTACTTTAAAATGATTCTAATTAACTCTTCTATATTTTTGTTTTGTGATATGTGAATATAGGGTAGAGATTCACTATTCGGTAGAGATCTACTATCTGGTAGAGATTCACTATCTGGTAGAGATTCACCCTGAAAGGGTGGAACAAAACGTGAACATCCGTTCACCTCTGTTCTAGGTACACGGATCTTGAGAATTTCGAAGCCTTGCTCCAAGGTACACGGAACCAAGATGAAAACTTTGCCTCCAGATAAGATATGTTTGATATGCCAATTAATTTGGTAGTTAGATAATCCTAAATTCTTACCCTTCTTTGATTTTAATTCTAACCAGAAACTCTGACCGTTTATTAAACAGTGAACATCAGGGATTCCCTGAATAGTAAGACTTTCTATTCTTGTTAAGTGCCAACGTTTATTGACCTTTTGTAATTGGTTCAGTTTTTTCCAAATAGAACTTTCTTTCATAATAAAATAATAAAGATTTAATTTTAAAAAACAAGGTATGAAACTACCTAGAAAATCAAACTGAGCCATTTAAACGACTCATTAATATATAAAATAATAAGATATTTTCTTGATTTATTTGTTTTTATCTATAATATGATAATAAGATAATAAGATATTTTTTAATTAATAACAGAAAGGTTATAAAATGTTTAAGAAAAACAAACAAAAAGAGGAGTTAGTATTTTTTAAGAAAAACTTATCCTCTTTATTTGGTGGGGCTAGTCCTCGTGAAATGACTGATAAAAAATATGAGTTGTTTAAGAAGTATGGAAGAGATTGGAAAAAATACTACAAGGGAGAAAAATAATGGCTTGGACAAGTACAAAAGAACCAGAAATAAAATCAGCTTCTGAGGAGTTGGTAAAACAATCCCTTAAAGATGGTTGGTCTTGGGAACTGCTTTGCGAAGGAGATCATCTTTGTAAAAGCAGTACAGACTTTAATGAAATCATGGATCACATACATAGTGTCGATGGAATTGTTGAAGTGCATATTCATAAGAAAAATGAAAAGTCTGATTGGTGTAATATCATTCTATTTAATGGCGATCCAGATTGTGAGATCTCAGATTGTTATACAGATGGTTATATAGACAAGTGGACGGATCTGACCGATTTTGGTCAAAACATATTAGGAGAAAAAAATGACTACAAATAATTATAACCACATTAAAACAAATCTAGAACTTATAACTTCTAATGCTGAAGCTTTAAAAAAATATGTTGATGAGGATATGATGGATTTTGCTAAAGTAGAAGCTAAGGCACTTGTTGAGTGTTTAAAGATTGTTAATGAGTACGTGAACAATATTATTGAAATTGAGGATCGTTATTGGAATCAACAAGCTGATTTACAAAAGGAGAGAGAGAACTAATGTATTTATATTACGTATCACACAACAAACATGGTGTAAGAACAATCGAAGCTAAAAACACTTACAATGCATGTAAGGAGTATGCTTCTCTTTTTAACCTTAAAAGCACATCTGGTATTAGTGCTTATGTAATGACAAGGAAGGTGGTGGCAGATGAGTAAAATAAAAGATTTTTTAATGGATGTTGCCGAAGAATTTGGCGACCTCCTTGAAGATACTACAAACGATATTGCTTTGGATAAAATAGAATATAAACACGGATCTATGGCAAGACAACATTGTGAAAATTTATTAACTGAATGGAATGGAGAAGATAATGCAGAAAAAAACTAATAAACAAAACAAACTTTATGATGATTTAAGAAGGTCAACCAACATTAATATTCTTAAATCAGTAAACTCAATGAGAAGAATATTAGAAAGTATAAGAGAAAGTGGTGGGAGATATATAACACTTGGTGAAATAGATGATCTAGAAGATGCAATGTTAGACACCATCAAATTTTATAATTTAAAAAAGCAAGGGGGAATACCTGAATATGAAGACAATGGTAAATACCAAGAATTCTGGCATAGTGATTATGTTAGTCCTACACACCCAAATGCTTTTGATCCTAAAAAAGTAAAGGCGGAGGACTAAATGAAAAAACATTATATAGATCTTACAAGTTTAGTTGTTGATGACATTACTTTTAAAAAAGTAATGTCTGGCACTTTCAATGTGAAAAGGTTTTTAAAAAGACTAATTGAGGATGATGTAATACAGATCGTCAATACAGATAAGGCAGATGAAGATGCTTTTGATTTAAAAAAATATATGGAGGATAAGTAATGGATATAACATTAAAAAGATTACAAAATGTTTGTAAAGATATTAAAGACAGTTGGGACATGCCTAACGATAGTCATACAAAAGCAGAATACAACGGTATGTATGAAGCACTTGATATGGTTGTAAAACATTTTAAAGAGTTAAAAGAAAATGAGAAAACTAAACCTAAACCTCAATATACTTATATTTATGGAGATGAGTGTAATGAAGTTTGGGATAGTTTTAAAATGTCTGTAAGAGATGATAATGATAGGATCAAATTACAGTTTGTTGCATTTCAGGAGGAGGGATCTTATGAGTAAGGTTTTAACTGTAAATCAAATACAAGATAAAATAAACGATATTGAAAGTCGTTATTACAAGGGTAGGAATCAAAGTGAAGAATGGTGGAGAATTTCTGGAGATGTAAGTTTCACAGATAGAAGGCTTTGGACTTACTACCATAATTTATTAAATAAAAAAAAGGTAAATGTTATGTCAGAAGAACATAAAAAATCAGTCTTAAAAAAAGCACACGATCAATTACAAAATATGTATGAACCTATATCAAAAATTATAAGTGATAAAAAAGAAAAAGAAATTATACTTACTTTAATTCAAGATTTATCAGATAAACTTATAGATCATCTAGATTATGATGCTGAAGAAAACAGATTAAAAGATATAGAGGAGAATGAAAATGAGTAAAGAATATAAATACACTTACACATTTAGTGAGCAAACTGTTGATGTAAGATACTATAAAGTAGAATCTAATAAAAAACTTACCAGATCTGAGATGCAAGAAATAGCATGGGGTGTAGAACAGACAGAAGGAGAAACCTTTGAAGATGAAAACGGTAAGGCTACATTTGGTGGTACTGAATATGGAGATGATGCACAATATCAAATGGAGGAAGGATCTGAAAACTTACTAGATGGAGATGATTATGATTGGTAAAATATTTTTACCTATGGAAGAGTTTATAAAATACTCTTCTGAAAAAGCAGATGAGATAATGGAGATGAAATTAGGGGAGGAGTATTTTACTAAATACTCCTTCTCAGATATTGATGGCAATCAATGTTACACAGATGAGGGTCAAGATATCTTTAATGAAATTATTGATAACGTAGAAGAGTTTCTGGCGGATGTAGGTATCTACCCAGAATCAGAGGAGGATAAAAAAAATGTTATACCAAGATAAAGATCACTATGATGACACAATCTATGACAGAGTATGTGCAATAGAAGATAAAATCTTACCACAAATAGGTGCAATATCAGGAGATAAAAAATGAATACAAGTGAACAATATAGAAATGAAATGGCAAAGCATTATAAACAATTAATAGGTCATACTATTATAGGATATGCTTTAAATGATGATGATGCAGACATAGAACCTTTCCCAATTTTAATTACAAAATGTAAAGGTAAAGAATATCAAATTGTAGTTAGTCGTGACCCAGAAGGAAATGGTGGTGGGTTCTTAGCGATTCAATTAATTAAAAACTAATAAAGGAGATAAAGATGAGTAGTGATATTTTAAAAGCACTAAAAGAAGCTAGTGTATCTATTGCGTGTTGCTTAGATGATGTTAGTGCCGTAACAAAAGAGGATCTTGAACATATACAAAAACAAATAACGATATTAGAAAATAACTTAGATCCATTTTATGTGGAGGAATTGGAGGGTATGAAAAATGTGTAGTGTTATGGATCTAGATGATAAAAAAATAAAACTTATTGTTATAGAGAAAAGGATAGATAAAGTAAAAGAGTTAATTGCTAACTTTTCTCCAGATGTAGATGATAAGGCTAGGAAATATTGGAAGCAAGTTTTAGGTAGATTAGAACTAATAACATACGAGGGAACTAAACAATGAAACTGATACTTATCATTATCATAGTCGTTTTAATAATCGCTTGGTTGTTTGGCATAGATGATATTTAAATAAAAAAGAGGTAACTTTGACGCTAACGCTATCTTAGTTACCTCTACTTAAAGAAAAAGTTATAATTTCGATCACAGAAATTATAATAATTTATTTTACTAAATTTTTTAATTTTTTTCAAATTATTTTTATTTTTTTTTATTTTGGTAGAGATTTACTGCATTCTGGTAGAGATTTACTGCATTCTGGTAGAGATTTACTCATAAAAAAAGCTGATGAATGACTAAAAACATCAGCTTTTTAACAGAAAGAAGATTATATTATGACTATATAATCTACATTAAGATTATAAAATATACTTACTAAAGTCAATTATTTTTTTTCTGGAGTAACATCAATTATATTAACTCCCTCTCCAATTTTTTTCTCTAATTCAACTAACCTTTGTTCTAACTGATCTCTACTCATACCCTCTAAACTAGAATGAGTTATTTCTTTTTTATCAATAAACATGCCCGCCATCTGTCCAGCTCTATACTCAGCGTTGATTGCTCCAGTGTATTGACCTTTCATTTCTGCCCCATCTCTCAGTCTTTCAAATGTTTTGTAGCGTTTTAGTTTGTCTTTTTCATATTTTTCTTGTTCTTTTTGTAATCTTTTCTCTAAATATCTACATACATGAGGGTTTAGATCTGGATTTAAGAGTTTACTAGCCATTTCATAGGGTTTACCATTCTTAGATGTATACCCAGCTTTAATCGCGGCATCGACCCTCTTTATCTGACCCCAATTAGCAACTAGTATATCTACATAGCTTCTTTGTTGCGGTGTTAACTCAGCAGATGTTTTCATATGGTTTTTCTTTCTTGGCATATATCTTATATATACCCAATTTTTAAATTTATTTCTACCTTTTTCCTAAAATTCTATATAGCACTCCCTTACAAACTTTTTTTTTTAAAAAAAAAATTGCAGGACTCAGTCCATAAGGAAATTAATATTTATATAATTATTTGATATTTTTCCTAGTTTTTAGGAATTTTTCCTGAAATTTTCCTAAAACTTATGTCTTAAAAATCCTTGTTTTCTGGTACTTAGAGGTGTATTTTCCTAGTATTCCTAGTTTTTTTCCTTAGAAACTTTTTTTTTAAAAAAAAAAGTTGTAAGGGACTGCATTATAGGAATTTTGGGAAAACTGGGAAAATTTCAGGAAACCACTGAGTCGAGAACCGTGGTCATTGTTTCTCCAACCATGGTTAATATACTACGTCTATACATTAAAATATTCTTACGTATTTTATTACGCAACTTGTCATTTCTTTCTTGCATCATGATTTTATATTTAACATCATATTTTTTCCATGCAACGTGTTTCGTGTTAAACCGCACAATTTTATTTATACAAGCTTCTTTATAACTATAGCGTATGATTTCTTTATCAACTTCAGCCCAGTCACATACTTGGTCAAAAGCGTAATTATCCGATAAGATCCAATTATGAGCATTCATTTTAATGAGGCTAGACTTACGGTCAGTTTGATAGATGAGTGTTTCATCAAAGGCGTTAATGATCACGGCTCTCCAAAGCTTTTGTTCAGGATCAGGGTTGTTATATAACATCTCTCTTGAGAAGTTAATACCCATTATTTTCAGAAGATACGGAGAAGCTACCATTAATGTGCATATTTATCTATCAGACCTGAAATGAGTATTTTGTAATTTTTAATAATTTTTTTTATTTCTTTATTTGGTTTATGTTCTTCAAAAACTGCTACATCAGAGTAGAGTTTATCAATGAAATCAACACGTTCCATATGTTCTAACGAACTCAAATCTATTACAAAACTATCTTCATAGTCCTTGTTAAGATTAAGCATCTCGGATAAATTAATTTTCATACCTTATAGCCTCCTTCTATTACAGTAAATTTACGTGAACCACGCCTTACGATCTTTTTCTTTATCCTAGGTTGTTTTTTTTCCAAGATAAATTGACCGACCTCTATTGTAACATCCTGAGATGCTTTTGTAACATACGACAGCATCTTTTTTTGTTGATCAGGGTTCATGCAATTTTCTAAAATTAAAGTACTAATATAGATATAATCATCAAATTGTAATTTTTTAGCTAAAAAATCAAATATCTCTGCATAATCTTTCATAATTCCTCTTTTATTTTCTTTTGTTTTTGATACGTGATATTTTTGCTCTTGTACGTTGGTAGCTGACTTTCACAGTTTGGGCATACAAATCGTAGATTTTTAAGCCTGTTATCATTATTAATACCATTAATATGATCTAATACAAGTATTAATTTTTCACCCTCCCATGTTGGTAGAGTTTCACACACAGAGCAAATATAAGGTATTAGCTTATATTCTATTATTCTTTGTTTAATACGATGCCTAGCGTACGTAGAATCTTTTACAAATACATCTTTGTTTTTATATTTTTTAAATCGTTGTTCTCTAAACTTTAAAGATTTAGTGGTGCCTTTATCTTTACGAGGTTTTTTCTTGGGAGTCAGCAACCTTTACTCCTGAATGACCTGACCCACCACAATCTTCACAAGTTTTAGTGCGTAGGTGTATTTTAGATAAACGATCTGTAACGACATAACCATTTCCTCTACACGTAGCACATATTATATATTGCTTCTTTTTTTTTCGTCTGTCTAGAACCTTTTGTACACTTGATTTCCAAGCATCGTCGAATTGCCCCATCAGTCTTTACACTGACAAAGCTTTCCGAACAAACGTTTTTTTACCCATTTATATTTTTCTACAAAGTATTTAGATACTTTTTTGTAGGGTCTAACAACTTTTTTCTTTAAAAAATTTTTCATTATTACTCCTTGCTAGTACTATTTAATAACTTTTTTCTGTATTTGTCTACAGTGGTGTTATCCCTTTTTGCTTGGAATTCTAAATAATCATTTACTAATTTACCGATCATTGCTGCTGGTGCTCTGAACTTTTTCTCACACAAAGCCCTTAAAACATCATAATCCTCAACTCTTACTGCTACACTTTTCCATCTTGTTGTATCCATTTTCTTCCTTTCTATATATAGTTACATAAGATAACTAAGATACTATATATATGGGATAAGTCAAGAGATGTTGACATATAATAACAGCTAATGTTATTGTATAAATATAAGGAGTAACAATGAAACTTTTAAATGAAAAGATTGCATTAGAACATCTTTGGACTCAACTGTACATAAAACATGGTGTTTACACACCTGCTATGGTTCCTTTAACAAATAAAATTAAGGAACTAACAAAGAAATTAATTGTACAAGACCAAAATAATATGCATAAAAGATTTCACAACCAAGCTAAGTAGCTTGACCAAAGTCGTTGCCTAGAGCAACATCTATTACACTTGGAACATTTAGTTCCACGCAAGACTCCATCTCTCTCTTTATTTTCTCCACGTCCTCATCATTGGCAACGTTAAAACATAATTCATCATGTATTTGTACAATAGGTAAGTAACCTTTTTTGTAACAATTAACAATTGCTTTTTTAGTCTGATCGGCCGCTGATCCTTGGATCAATCTATTTAAGGCCTTGTATGTAAAACATCTTTTAATATTGTTACGTCCATATTTAGCAACGGCATTCTCAAAAGTTTCTGGACTATGTAAACCAAAATCTCTTGGCTCCCACATATTAAAACGACATTTACGTCCAAGCTTTGTTCGTATCACTCCCTGATCATTTGCTTTTTTCATACAACGATCCGACAATAATTTTACAAAAGGCACTTTACGATTATACTTAGCAATTAAACTATTAGCTTCTTCATACTCCAGGCCGAGCATCGTGGCTAGTTTTTTCTTACCCATACCATACATCAATCCTAGTCCAATAGTCTTTGCTTCTTTACGACCGATACCACAAATATCGGCTACGGTTTGATGAAAGTCTGCATCTGCATTCGCATACGCTTCTACTAATTCTGAAGATCCTTCATAGCCTTCACCAATACTAGAAGCATAGTGAACCACGAGCCGTGGTTCTTGCTGACTATAATCGAAACTTCCCCACTTGCAACCTTCTTCAGGTAAAAATAAACCACGTATCATTGGGCCGAACTCTTTGTTTCTGGCAGGCAATTGTTGGAGATTAGGATTCGACATTGATAACCTACCAGAAACGGTTCCACCAGAGTCGTTTCGGAGTTGTTGTATTTCAGCATGTATCCGACCCTTGTGTTCGTATTTCATTATACTAGATAAAAATGTATTATGAAATTTATTTATTTCTCTAGCTTCTACAATTAGTTTACTAATAGGTGCTTGAGAGTTACTTAACCATTGTTGCGTGAAGCTTGGTTCACCAGTCTTTTCTGTTTTAGGATACTCAATGTTTAATTTATCATAAGCCCAACTAATTTGTCTGGCGGCCCAAATGTCAATATCCTTACCGATAAGTTTTTTTATATCTTGTAATGTTTTCTTTTCTCTTACCTCAAATGTAGTTTTTAATTTTTCTGCTTTAGCTCTATCAACACGTACACCCTTTTGTCGCATCTTAATTAAAATAGGAAGCAGATCTCTTTCCAGCTCCCAAATAGTTGTAAGGCTTTGCTTTTCCATTTCATGTTTAAAACGTTGCCATAAAAGATACGTGAGCCGTGCATCTTGTTCCGCATAATGTCCAACATGTTCAGCAGGCAACTTCCACATCTCAGCCTTTGGATCTACACCATGAGCTTTTGCAGCTTCGTTCAAATCACCCTCTGCTTTTATCTCTCCTAAATATTCTCTTGCTAGTGCGTTTAATTTATACGTGTATCTGTTTTCATCTATCAATGCTCCTGCGATCATGGTATCGACAATTTCCCCACGAACGTCAATACCATAAGCGTTCAACCATCCCACATCATATTGTGCGTTATGGAATATCTTACGACAAGGTAACTTACAAACATCATGCATGTATTTTAATACTTGTTCCTTAATTAAATTACCACCACCAAAATGTTCTATGGGGTAATAACCTTCCCAACCTTCTGTCGCAATTGCAAAGCCAACTATTTTACCTTTACCTGTTGCCCAACCTGCTCCTAAACCTCCATTGATTCCATCGTCTTTAGTTTCTAAATCGATAGCGATCTCTTTTGCTCCTGATAAATCTTTGTATTCAGGTGGAGCAGTCCACAAATTCTTCTTATAGTTTAATATTAGCTGTAATGATGTCATGAAACCCCCAGAAAACAAGGGTTTTTACCCCTAAATCCATTTAAATGGCCGTAGAAGGCCTGTAAATAATCTTTGCTTATGATTCTACCTTGAAAACTATTCATAATCACGTTCTAATATCATTTCGCAATAGTGTATGGCTTTTCTTATATCTTCAGCCTTACCTTTCTTAGAATGACGGCATATATATTTTAAAACATTACCTTCGGCAAACATTATTTTATTCTCATTTATAAATTGAGAAGGTTGTATCTTAAAATCTTTGTAATGGTTCCCTCCTTTCTGCCATAAGGTATCAACATCTTCGACATGCTCATACACTTTATTTACTAATACAGAAAACTCTTCTACAAGTTTTTTAGGCACCTGGTCATTCTCTTCAAAAAACTTTAATAAGCTATGACAGATAGACGTATCTTTTTTATTTTTCACGTTTTTCTTTTACCTCTTTTTTATTTACATAATAATTGTTTTCTTCTACAGTTCTTAAAGTAAATCCCTTTGACAATAAATTCCATAGCTTACCTTCTACTTCATGTTTGGTGGGTCTTGTTTTAAACTCCATCTTATAATTTATAACATATTTCAATTATAAAACACCTGAATTTTGCAAACCTATGATTGTATAAACCAAGGTATATAATAATAAAAATTCCATTATTCTCCTCCTAAAGGTAAATTATAAACCTCTCTAATTTTTTTTAATAATTTTAAACTAGGGCCATATCTTTCAGCAATTAAATTTATTATGTGTGTAGAGGACACATCTAAATCAGAAGCCATTTGATGCACATCTATATTTTTATCTTTCATTATTTTCTTTAACATCATTTTTTATCACCCTTATCAAACGTATGGTAAACAAGCACAAAAGTTTCACATTCAGGGCAACTTAAATTAGTTACCATATCATGTTCTTCATCTTCTTCTGCGTCATGATCTCCACCCCATATTAATTCTGTTCCGCAATGCCAACACTTCATATTATCCTCCTTCTTGTATATAAGTTAAGTAGTCTTGTCCGATTGGATAGTTATACCTAAAGTCTGTTGATAAAATATGTAAGGAATTTTTTGCTCTAGTTACTCCAGTATAATACACTCTTCTTTCATCAGATCTTTCTGCAACATTTTTATGTGAAAAAGAAGCAGGCCAGTTTGCTTTTGAGTAAATACAAACGTGATTTGCTTCACCACCTTTGACACTATGTATCGTGTCTATAATTATTTTAGGTTTATTGTTTAAACTTTTTTGACCATACTTTTTCAGCAACTCAATAAAATATAACATTTGTTTATGTTGGAAGTTTCTTTTTAAAATTTCCCACCAAGGTTTTTTCTTGTCCTCTGCTAACATATCTAAGCCTGCCCACTCTAGTAAATCTTTAAAAGTAAAGGATTGTGATACAGGAATATCATTCCAAAATTTAGATGTACGAAAATCAAAATGTTTTAACTCTCTTATATATTTATACATATTCTCTGCTTGTTCTTTACTTATACTATTATCTTTTGATACAGAAGTCCATGATTTAATGGCTTCCCACTGTCTAGAGTCAAATGATTTGTTACCTTGGTTGTCTGAAAAATATAAACCTTTACTCTTAGCAGACATCTTTAATTCATTTACAGTTGAGTGTACTCGTCCTAAAATATACCAACTTCCAGATAACTCATGAAAAGGTATTTCATAAAAATTAAGATATCTTTTTATGTAACCAGATCCACCACCGTGTTCATATTTTTTATCAACACTATCTAAAATACCTCTTCTTATTATAGAAGAAAAGTGATGGATGTTTTTACCGAACCTTCTTGTCTTTCTTAATATTACCTTACGACCAGGAAAGTATGTAGTAAAAAATTTAGGGTCAGCACCGTTCCATCTGTAAATACCTTGGTCATCATCTCCTGCTAAATAAATACGTTTTGTACTGTCAGCCATTTTGTATATGACAGACCATTGTAATGGTGTAAAATCTTGGGCTTCATCTAGTATCAATACTTCTAATTTAGGAAAGTCTACTTCATCAATAGCCCTTTCAATCATATCTGTAAAATCTATAAAGCTATCTTTTTTATAATGCTCATAAGCATTTATTTTTCTTGCAAATATATCTAGGTTATCTTTTTTGTAAGACTCTTTTTTATATACAAGCATTGGGTCAGCTAACATGTTTCTTGCTTTATCGTAAATACCAAGCGACCAGTCTTTATACATAAAACCATCATCAGATAATCTCTTATCCGATGTTTTTATTATTTTAGTTTGCAAAGCATAATCTAGCATACAGTTTTTAGGATCAAATACTTCCTCTTCAAAGTAACGTCTACAATACTTATGTAGTGTTTTAAACCTTTGAAAGTCATCTAGCGTGTATTTAGTAAAGTGTGCTAAGGCTCTATCCACTGCTGTATTTACTGCTTTGTTTGTAAAGGATATAAAAGCAATGTCTTTAGGATGCACTCCTTTTTGTAAATACTTCTTTAGTATACGTTCAATTAACGTATATGTTTTACCTGTTCCTGGTGGACCAAATATCTTTACAGTCTTTTTATATATTTGTTTCTGTTTCTGGTTTTTTAAATTTTTCATGAAAGTCATTGTCCATTTCTGATATATCTTCTTTCTTTGTTTTCTTTTGTATTGCTTGATGGCTTACGAACTCTGGCATATCTACATACCATACATTTTTTTCACCTTCTTTATAATCTGCTCGCTTACAATTTAACATACGTAAAGCATCGGCCGTAGTGTTAAAGGTCCTTGATGCGTGTTTCTTGAGAAACTTATCTAGTGTCAGCTTTTTAAAATAACATACGTTAGACTTAGAATCTAATACCACGTAACCATCTTTTAATCTATCAAACTTATCTTGTTCAATGTGTGATTCAAAAAAGTCCTTGAGTACAGAATATCTTTCTTCCTCAACATTGTCCATGTACTGATGATCCGCAGACTCTTCTGCTTTCTCTACAATACTTTTCATTAACAGTTCAAAGATACTAGGTCCTTTTCTAGGTTTTGGTAATGTTAACCAATATACTTTATGTCTAAGTAATCGTACACGCCATGCCTTCTCATCTTTCATATCTTCTGGAGATACCGTGATGCGTGATCCTTTGTAATCGAACTCCCACCAAATATTCTTAGTATCTTGAATATATACAATGTTTTCAAAATGACTAATGATGTCTGGAACAACATCAGCTAACCCAAGCTTTCTTGTCTTACAAACATCCTTGTTACATATAGGACTATACTCTGGGTGTTTTGGTGGACATTGATAACTGTAACCAGATTTATGAATAGACTTAGCTAATGTCATGACCTCATTAGGAGGCAACGGTGCAGTAAAAATATCTTTATTACGTTCTTGCATAATTGTAAGTAAGTCTGAATAATTAAGACCTGGATTTTTTTTCATCTCCAATACACATACGTTGTATAAGTATTGATGACGCATACCACCACCCCATTTTTCTGTTACTAATTTTTGTACGCAAGGTGGGTAGTGTGACCACTGTGTTTCAATATCATTTTCTGTTACTAATTTTTGTACGCAAGGTGGGTAGTGTGACCACTGTGTTTCAATATCATTTTCTTTTACAACTAATTTAAAAAAATCTGTTGGTTTAATTGTTCTTTCTTTAGCTATCTCTAAAAATTTACCTACCATGACAGGAGTATTATTTGAATCAAATGCAAACTCCATAGACGCATTCATATTAAAGTAAGGCATGTTTAAAGCTTTATTACAGGGGAATATCTCTAAGGCTAAGAAATACTGTTCATTTATCTCACCCATTTTACTAACAATTTTATCCACAGAAGCGGACTCACTAAAAAATACAAATAAATGTAATCCTCCAGATTTAGATTTTACTGGAACAAAAGGTAAGTTGTAACGTTTTATAATCTCTACAACTTTCTTTTCTGAGAAGTCTTTATAGTTGTTAGGGTCAATATCAATACAACCCCATGTGCAAGTTCCATCTACTTCTGGTCTAAGACCTAAACGTAGTTCACCTTCTAAATGTTTTTTCCACACTTCAGCAGTAACTGGGCTGTGTATAGTCTTATACTTCGCACCCTTTTTACCCCTATCATCATCCTCTCCCGTAAGAGAGGATGTGAGATAGCGAGTATTGTCACACTGAAATAGCGACAATAGTTCTGAATGCATTAGAAGGGTGTATCTTCTTCTTTGCTTTTAGAAGCAACAGGTTCCTCATTAAATCTTACCTTACCAAAGATTTCACTAGACTTTGCAGTTTCGTAAAATGATTTAGTAGTTTCTAATGTTACAGAGTCTGTTGGTTTATCTAAGAACCTTTCAAATTCTACAACCCAACCATACCAACTATTTTGAGAGTTAGACTCTTTTGTAGTTACTAGTTTGTATGCAGTTGCCCATGAAGGAGGACAGAAAAAACCGTTCTTTCCTTTCATCCTTCTTGATTGTATCATGGAGTTCCACAGTTTTGATTTCTTCTTCTGTGTTGACTTCATAGTAATCAAAGCACTTTCTAAAGGGTTACCCTCTTTATCTAAGATATATACAAAGTGGTTACCAGTATCTTCAATATAGTTTCCACTTTCTAGTCTATCTTTCCCATCATCTGCTCTAGATGTTTTCTGCATGATAGAAGGATCGGTGTGAATGCCAATTGGTCTACCTGGACTATCTCCCCTATCTTTCCATTCATTAAAGGTATTAATATAAAGACATGGAACTACGATGATACCGTCTTTACCCTTATATAAAGAGCCAGTAGTTTCATTATATATATCACCTTGTCTTGCCGTTTCTATAAACTTACCATCGCTTTCGTCTAGCACTGGTGAATTAGAATATAGGATCTTCAGGATAGGAAGCTTGGCATCACGAGCTGTGATGTTTTCTGCTCCTTGTCCTGCAAAGTCTTCCAAGTTCGTCAGAGTCGGAAGGTTCTCTTTAGTTTTTGCTACTTGAGTCATGTTTATTCCTTTTTTGTTATTTTGGTTTGATTTCCGACATATACACCAAGTAAAGACATATCAATATTATCTCCATTTTGTATGCGTTCCCTAGCGAACCCTTTCAATGTCATGGGTTCAATTTTCTCTTTACGAGAAACTGTAAAGCCTCTGTTTATTAGTTCGTCATACAGGGCTGCGGCTTCATTATCTTGGGATCGATTAAAGTTAGCAGTCATCTGATTTTTAATCAAATCACCATAACCGTTTTCTCTCATCCAAGTAAATGCTTCTTCCGTTTTCGATGCAGGAATCTTCGCAGATACTACTTGTCTTAAATCTACTTTGTAGCCATCTGTAAGTTCTATAGATCGGACACCTGCTTGTTGCATTAAGTCTGGGATACGTTGTTCAGAAATAAACCTTTCTTGTTCTTGAAGTTTTTTCGTTTCTTCTTGTTGCTCTTCGATTTGTTTCTGAAGTTCCAATAACTTATTACATTCATTTGCTATGTCACCAGTTAGACCTGTGTCAACGGTAACTTTTGCTTCTTGTTCTAAGTCCATAAGACCTCCTTTCTCTTATGATAATATAAAAAAAACTTGCAATGTCAAATAAAAAAGTTAAGATAAGCAATATTATAATATGACACAGCAATTTACATACAAAACAAAACCTTTTGAACATCAGAGAAATGCTTTGAAAGCAGGGGCTAATCAAGATTATTATGCTTACTTTATGCAAATGGGTACAGGTAAAACAAAAGTAACAATTGACAACATGAGTTACTTATATATTCAAAATAAAATTGATACTGTAGTAGTAGTTGCACCAAATTCTGTGTATCAGAATTGGTTAATTGAATTAGAAGTGCATTGTTCTGTCCCTTATAAAACGTTTACACATAAGTTAGATAAAAAATATAAGTACAAAGAAAAACATTTAAATTATTATCTTATAAATGTAGAAGCCTTTTCTCATACAAAAGGTTTTAAACTAATTGAAAAGTTATTAGGAGAACGTGGTTTAAAACTAGCAATGGTAATTGATGAAGCTACTACTATTAAAAACAGAACTGCTAGTAGAACAAAGAATTTAATTAAGTTAGGGCGTGGTATAAAATATAAAAGAATACTTACAGGTTCCCCTGTAACAAAATCACCATTAGATTTATTTGCTCAATGTGAATTTTTAAAACAAAGTTTATTAGGACATAAAAGTTTTTATACGTTTCAAGCACGGTATGCTATTTTAAAACAACTTAGTCTACCTGGTCAAAGAAGTACTATGATACCTATTGGTTCACAAAACTTAGAAGAGTTAGAACAAAAAATAAAAACATTTTCTTTTAGAGTAACTAAAGAAGAGTGTATGGATTTACCAGATAAGGTTTATCAAAAACGAGATGTTGTTTTAACTACAGAACAACAAAATTATTATGACCAATTAAAAAAACATAGTAGGGCTATGCTATTAGATGACATGGTTTCTTTTAATAATAAACTGACTGAAATAATTAAACTACAACAAGTATGTAATGGTTTTGTTCGAACAGATAGTGGCGATACTATAGATCTAAAAGATGCTAAAATGAAAGAGTTGTTTCAGGTATTAGATGAGCATGAAGGCAAAGTAATTATATGGTCTAGCTTTGTTTACAATATAGAAACTATAATTAAAAAGTTAAATGAGAAGTTTGGTAAAGGTTCTACTGTAGCTATTTATGGAGCAGTATCTGTTAAAGATAGGAAAGACAATGTACATAAATTTCAAACAGATTCTAAAGTACGTTTCTTTGTAGGTAATCCAGTGACAGGAGGTTATGGTTTAAATCTTACAAAAGCTACCTTAGTTGTATATTACAACAATAGTTTTAATTTAGAAGTACGAACACAATCAGAAGACAGAGCACATAGACATGGTCAGGAAAAACAAGTAACCTATGTTGACTTGATAGCCAAAGGTACAATAGATGAGTTTGTTGTTAAGAGTTTAAAAAGCAAACACAAACTTAGTGCTCAAACACTAGGAGAAGAAGTAGCTGAGTTCTTGTAATACGTATCAACTTTAGCTAACCATTTTCTTTGATACATATCTAGCATCTCTTCATTCATAGTAAACTTTTGAAACAATAAATCTTTTGTGCATACAAGTATGACACCTTGTTTTACCTCTTCAAAATTATCACTATAGGCTTTACTGTAAGCTGCAATTTGATAATAATAATCTTCTATCCACTCTTCTCTTTTTGGTTTATTGGATTGTTTAAAATCTAGTATGGATAACTTACCATCATATACTCCTACAACATCTGTAGATCCAGCATACAAATCTTTATAATGTAGTGTTACTTCTGTACCCCATACTTCTGTAAACTTTTCTAAATTTTCTATAATAGTATGAGCCATGAGGCGTGCTAAGTTGCCATTGGTTGATAAGTTCAAATACCCGTGGCCCTTGAGATATTGTTCTAGTACATAATGCATTTCTGTTCCACGTCTTGCAGCTTGAGCCGTGATCCGTGCTGCCTCGTCATAACCTACTCTTTCACGCCACTTGTCTAAAGATTGTTTTTTCTCAGGAGCTTGTGTTGCACTGAGTATAGTAGTAACAGAAGGTATTTTCTTTTCCCCTATATTATAGGTCCTACCTGTTTCTTCATCGTTTCTGGAATAGTCTTTATGGTTGTATTTATTAACAATCTTAAAACCAGATACTGTAAAGGATTTATCAGTCTTTGTTATCTTCATCTACGTACAAGTTGTTAAAGGTATATTCAGGGTTCATATAAGATTCATCTTCTTCCGCACTAAATTCATATTGACTTGGTATAAAGTCTGGTGCACCTTGACCCGTGACCCATAAAGCAGGATTAGTTACTCGAACTCTATTGTTTGGTTGAGCTACAATCTGTCCTTTAAATTCACCACTAGTAATGGCAAGTATGTGTGATTGTTTGTGTTGTGCGGCATCATCACCTAACGCATTTATGTCATCACCGTTAGTGTAATCAATAGTAAAATAATATTTAGCATTGTAAAACTGACCATCTATTTTTGTAATCCAAGGACTACTACTGGTTCTATCATATTTTATAATAGTAAAATCTCTACTCGAACAATCCCAAGGTTGTACAAAATGATTAGGTACTCTTGGAGGCCATACATCTAATTGCTCATCAGCTACTAATGATTGTATTGGCATTCGAGCCCACATAGCTCCACCATGAGGACTTTCTAACCGATTGTCTTCATCCTCACAACCTGTAAACACCACTTGAAACGACAAGGATCTATCTGGTATAGCAGTGACTGCAATGGCAAGTCCGTGTATGAACTCGCCATGATAGTCTTTATGATTGTTTGTAAATTCTTTTCGTACCCAACATTTAAAGTAAGGTATGTTGCATGTTAAATAAGCCATGCCTTATCATAACTAATTATAATAAGATTACAACTAGTTATTTTTATTTCTATTTTTAGCTGCTAACATTCTTTTACCAGAAGCCGTTAATCTACTTTTAGCAATAGGTTTTGCCTTAGTCATTGGATCTTTTTTAGTTACTTTAGCAAAAACAGATTTTGAAATTAAACCAGATTGCATAAGTTTATTTATTACTCTGATATCATTTCCAGTAAACCTACCAGTTGTATTACCTGCTTTCTTACCTGTCTTATCAAACTTACCAACATTATATCTAGAAGCATTACTTTTCTGACCTCTTACTCCAATACCGTCTTTAGCTTTGATCATTTT
>Ga0209634_1001093_pt1 | contig 20379 bp, 28 predicted proteins | sample LinPmetageLP40_FD_184043 | JGI IMG/M metagenome (GOLD analysis project Ga0209634, IMG submission 184043) | Marine viral communities from the Pacific Ocean - LP-40 (SPAdes) (version 2) | ecosystem: Environmental > Aquatic > Marine > Oceanic | place: Pacific Ocean | collected 2010-08-26 | reverse complement strand
CTGCTTTTTTGACAATTAAGAGTTGACATTCGTTCCTAGTTCAGTTATCATATAAATAGAAGTATAATTTATATGGAGTGATTGAATGTTAAGTCTCACAGAACACATAGAACTTGTTGAGGCAAAGGGCAAAAAACCGAAGGGTGCAGAGTTTGAAAATATTATCTGTGCCGCTTACAATATAAAGTCCTTGCGTCAAGATAAGCAAAAAGCAATTAAATCAGCAGAAACCAATTGGAAACCCCTTTATGATGATTGGTTAGAGGTTGGTGATAAGATTGTAAAAAATTCATTTGGAAGACCTAGTGGAACTATGAAACACTTTGGTTCTGGTAATGCTCCTCTCAACCCTAAATGGGATTCTTACTTCATTCAAACCACAGGTAAACCTGCTGGTGGTTCTACAAAGACACCAAAAACTGATATGTATATTGGAAAACAAAATATCAGTCTAAAGAAGTATGGTGGTTCACAATTAATGTCTGGTGGCAAAGCCGAAACTCTTGCAACTCTTGCTGCAGCATATGACAATTTATCTGATAGTGTTAAAAGCAAAGCACTGAATGAGTCTTGGAACTCACTAACTGACGAAATTGAAAAGGATTTTATTTCTTTTAAATTACCAGCTGGTGGGCAAATAACTGATTTTAAACGAGCAATTAAAGATGGTGTTGACGATGATTTGACTAATTGGGTAAAAGAAAGATTGCAAAAACAAACTGCAATGACTCAATCTCTACAGGATTTACTTAATACAAAAGAGATTAACAGAGAAGTAGTTCGTGAAGCAATGACAGGAAATCAAAAATTTAAAGACCAACTACCAAAAGCAACACATATTTTGAAATTTGATGAACAAGGTAAATCTGATTATGTTCAAATCAATGACAAATATGTTGACTATGTTGCATCTCAAACTTCATTTAATATTTCATTTAAAACATCTGGAACAGGTGGTAGTGCATGGACTGCTACAAAGGGTATATTTAAAGAAGCGTTTGAACACGCATATGAAGAAGAATTATTACATGAAGGATTATTTGATAAAGTTGTTGCTGGTGTAAAATCTGGTGTTCAATTTTTAAAGAACATTCTTAAAAAAATGCTATCTTATATTTGGAACAAAGTTAAGACATTACTTGTTTCTGGTATTGATAAAGTGCAAGAAATTTTAGGTATAAGACTTGATGTTTCAAACGGCAACCCAAAGGTTAAATTCTAATGTTAACATTAATGGAAAACAAAGCAGGAAAGAATCTGCACCTTGAACATATCGAAGATGAGATACTTAACTTTGGTGTGCCAGGTGGTCGTGCTGCAATCAACTTTATGCGTTCACTAAGAGATATGTTCTCTGGTGAAAGTCGTAGTTCAGTCAACATGACTGTGAAATGGGATGGTGCTCCTGCAATCTTTGCTGGTATTGACCCAGAAGATGGTAAATTCTTTGTTGCAAAGAAATCTGTATTTAATGTAAACCCAAAACTGTACAAGACGGAGGCAGAAATAGATGCTGATTTATCTGGAGCTCTCAATTCTAAATTTAAAGTATCGCTTAAAGAATTTTCTAAGTTGGGTATCAATGGGGTATTACAAGGTGACCTCATGTTTACAGATGATGTTGAAACAACAACCATTGATGGCACCAAGTATTATACTTTCCAGCCTAATACTATTGTATATGCAATTCCAACAGATAGTGAATTGGGTAAGGTAATCAACAAAGCAAAAGTTGGTATTGTCTGGCACACAACTTATACTGGTTCTGCACTACAAGACATGAAAGCATCATTCGGTGCAAACATCAAAGGACTGACAAAGACATCTACAGTATGGATGGATGATGCAACTTATAAGGATGCATCTGGTACTGCAACATTTACATCAACTGAGAATGCAGAAGTTACTGGACACCTATCAAATGCTGGTAAAACATTCCAGAGAATTAACTCTGCAAAGTTGACCAAGTTTTTACGACTACAGGATTCACTGACAGGTAAGTTGGTGGGTGCATCTCTCAAAACATATGATAACTCAAAGGTTCGTAAGGGTGAAGCAGTTAAGAACCCAAAACAACACGCTGCTGGATATGTTACTTGGGTAGAAAATCACTTTCTAAAAGAGATTGGAAAGGTTAAGACCCAAAAGAGTAAAGATGCTCTGGAAATAAAAGGTAGAGAATACGCAAGAGAATTTAAGAAAGATTTAACTAATTTAGAACAAATTATCGCATTTCAATCTCATCTGGTTAACGCTAAGATGGGGATTGTAAAAAAACTAAATAGTGTAAAGGGTTTAACTGATACCTTTATTAAGACAAAAAATGGATTTAAAGTAACTAACCCAGAGGGTTACGTTGCAATTGACAGGGTATCAGGCGATGCAGTAAAACTCGTAGATAGAATGGAATTTAGTTTTAATAACTTTACTGCAATTAAGGCATGGGATAAATGAGAAATTTTAAAGACTTATACGAAGAAACCGTAGAGGAAAAGAAGTCTCCATCTGAAATTATGCAACAGCGTAGGAAGATGGGTAGACGTATGAAACTTCTCGCAAGAAAGTCTTCTACTAAAATGAAGAAGAAGCGAGCAAAAGTAAGACGCCGTGACCCAGATGCGTTACAGGCGATTGCAAAACGTCAAGCAAAAATGATGGTCATCAAACGTAGTTTGGGCCCTGCTGTAAATTACAAAGAACTCCCCATCCAAAAAAGAATTCAAATTGACCAGAATATCGTTGCAAAGAAACGTAAGGTCATCGACAAAATTTCAAAGAAACTTTTGAGACAGTTGAAAGCTGGTGAAGGTGAACGAATTAAGAAAAACAAAATGGCAGCGGCCGATGCGGTGGGAGATTAATATGAAAAGTTTCAATCAAATACATGAAGCAAGAGGTGATACCGCTGTATTTACATTTGGTAGATTCAATCCACCAACAACTGGTCACGAAAAACTTATAGATGCACTTTCAAAAGAACAGAGTAAAAACTCTGGTGCTCCAATGTATGTGTATCCATCTCATTCGCAAAATCCTAAAAAAGACCCCCTTCCACATAATAAGAAGGTTGCATACATGAGAGCAATGTTCCCAAAATACAAAAAGAACATCGTAGTCAGTAAAGCAAGAAATGTGTTTGAAGTTGCAACAGAGTTGCATAATAAAGGACATAAAGCAGTTGTCATGGTTGTCGGTTCTGATAGAGTTGCAGAGTTTGATAATCTACTTAACAAATATAATGGTGAAGAAGGTAGACACGGTTTTTACGGATTTGATGATATTAAAGTAATATCTGCTGGAGAACGTGACCCAGACGCAGAAGGTGTAACTGGAATGTCTGCATCTAAAATGCGTGCTGCTGCAGCTGCAAACGATTACGAATCCTTTAAGGGTGGATTACCCTCTAGTTTTAAACAGGGAGAAAAACTGTTTGCTGATGTTCGTAAGTTCATGAATATCAAAGAAGAATATAATTTTACATTAGAAGAACTAAATCGTGACCTATACATTCGTGGAGAGATTTGGAATGTTGGTGATGTTGTGAAAACAACTGATGGTGACGAAGGCACAATCATTCGCAAAGGTACAAACTATGTTGTGTTTGAAGACTTGAGAAGAGTGTGGTTACACAACCTTGAAGAAGTCAAACAGGACAAGGATATCAAAGATAGAGAAGGTACTCAACCAGCAAAGTATTTTGCAAAAGATGCTGATGGTGATGAAATGTCAGTCGCAACTAAAAAGAAACGTGCTGCCCATTTTGCAAAGAGTAAGTCTGGCCCTGCGCCTGGCGATGCTGACGCAGATACAAAACCGTCTAAACATACTAAGAAGTTCAAACAGATGTATGGTGAGGATGAAGACCCATGTTGGGATACTCATAAACAGGTCGGAACTAAAATGAAGAACGGTAAAAAAGTTCCTAACTGTGTTCCTAAAGAGGAAATTGAAGTTGATGAAAAAACAACTTATATGAGAAAAGATAAAAAGTTACCCAATCTCAAAGTTAAAGTTAATAGACGTTCTGATAACGATACACTCGCAAAAAGAATTAGAGGTAATCCTGCTAAAAAACTTGGAATGAAAGAAGAAGACGTTCTGGATGAAAAGATTGATGGATTGGTCAAGAAGGCAGAAAAGTCTGGTATGCCGTACGGAATTCTAAAGAAAGTATATGACAGAGGAATGGCTGCATACAAGACAGGACATAGACCTGGCACTACTGCACAACAGTGGGCGTTTGCGAGAGTGAACTCTTTTACAACCAAGTCATCTGGTACTTGGGGTAAAGCAGATGCTGACCTTGCTGCAAAAGTAAGAGGTGAATCAAAAGAGATTGGTAAAGAATTTAGTGACCACACTCGTAAGATGACACCAGGCCAATCTGCGACTAAAGAATCCGTTGAAGAATGGTACTTGGATGAAAATACAAGAGATAAATATGAAGAAAGATTTGGAGATAACTGGTTAACAAAACTAACAGAAACCTATAATAAGATGTTATCAAAACTTCCTTGTTGTGATGATTGTGATGGTTTGTATGAACATACTATCGTAGAGTCTGAATATCAAGGAAAGAAAGTAAAACTAAACGACCCAATTCGTACAAGCGAAAACCCAAATAAGAAGTTCAAAGTTTACGTTAATAACGAAAAGGGTAAAGTTGTTGTAGTTCGTTTTGGTGACCCAAATATGTCTATTAATCGTGATGACCCAAAAGCAAGGAAGTCATTTCGTGCAAGACACGGTTGTGATAAAGACCCTGGCCCTAAGTGGAAAGCAAAGTATTGGAGTTGCTACCAATGGCGTGGTGGTGCAAAGGTAGATAACTAAAGGAAAAAACAATGAGTAAATATACAAAAACTATGAGACAAGCCCTTGCCGAAATGTCAGAGGCGTTCTCTCAAAAACAAATAAAGATGGCAATTGGTATTGCATCAGATAAAAGATATGCTGGTGGAAATATGACAGGTGCTGTTAAGCAAATTGAGAAACTTAAAAGAGGATTGTCAGACCACCCACAGGTTGCTGCTGTTTTGAAAAGACAAAACGAAATGTATGATTCAGATGCAGAACATACTAAAGACCCAAAGAGTCATGTCAAACTCAATAAAGAAACTGGTAAATACTGCGTTTACGATATGAAAGATAAGAAGGTTGCAGAGTTTGATACAAAGGATGAAGCAGAAGCATATTCAATAAAGAATCATGATGCATTGATGAATGAACAACAACTAGATTATGGAAGTATTGATGAAGGTAGAATGAAAGAACTTCATGGTTACATTGCAAAAGGAATGTCTGCTGAAGACATTGCAAAGAAAATGAAACTTGATTTGAAAACAATCAAATCACTTATGAAAGAAGAAACTGAACAAGAAGAGTGTGCCTGTTGTGAAGAAACACCATGTGTCTGTGAAGATGATTGTGAGTGTAAGTCACTTGGTGAGATGGCATACAAGCCTGGTTCTTTTAAAGATACTCGCCCACAAGAAAAGGCCGCAAAGGCATTGGACGGAATTATTAAAACTGGTGGTTTGGATAAGAAAGATTTTCAAAAGGCAAGAGCATTGTACGTTCAAGCAAGTGATGCTGGTTCAAGAGAAAAACTTAAAAAGTTTATTGGTAATTTAGATACAGACCCACTTGAAACAATTTTAGATATTATTGGCAAAAATGACCCACAAACTTTTCAACAGATGTATCCAAAGTCAAAGCCTGGACAAATGTTATCTACAATTGCATATAATCATAGAAGTGTAAAGTCTGAAAATATTAATGAAGCAAAGTTTAGTGATGGTATGATTGATAAACTTAAAAAAGCATATGAACCTATGAAGGGTAAAAAGATTAACCCAACACCTTTAATGAAAATATTTGATAAAATTGATTCAAATAAAAATGGTTTAGAACAATTATATAAAGCAGATATACCTTTTGTTAGTATGATGGCAATGTCAAGACTTATGCTTAAACATAATTATAAAGCAGATGATATAAACAAACTTGGTAAAATCAGAAGAGAAGACTTTGTACTTGATAGAGCAATTAATGAAGCGGTCAATTACAATTTTGCCGCAGTAGATAAAAAGGGTAAAGTCATTGGTTTTTCATCTAAGGAATCTGATGCAAAGGATATGGCAAGAAGAAACAAAGGTAGAGTTGTTACTCTAACAAAACCTCTTGCACCAAAAAAGGGTGATATGATGGTTAACAGACCATTCCCAGATGAGATGGATAAGTTTCCAACTAATACGAGTGCAACTCAAGGTAAACGTATGGAAGAAGTCGAACTTGATGAAAGAAAGTTTGAAGCTGGTAAGTCTGCGTCTGGTTACGATATATTCCATAAAGACTTTTCATCTGCAATGCAACACGCAACTGCATTTGCAAAGAAAAAAGGACAACCAATTAAGAAAGATGAGATTGATAGTAAAGTTGCAACAGGGCCTAAAAAACCTAGTTCTGGCAAAGAAAACTCATATACTCTTGAAACTGAAAAGGGTAAGATGTGGTCTGTCCAAGTGTACAACATGGGTAGTAAATTTGAACTCAATATGTACTTAACATCCTCTCATGTTCCAGAGGGTGAAGAACTTGATGAGGGTATGAAGATGAATGACCCTAAGTTGCTCAAAATGTTTGACAAACTAAAGAAGGGTTCTAAGATTAAACTCAAAACCAGTTCTACAATTAGTCAAGGTAAAGACTATGTAGAATACATTGTTAAGTCAAAGAACACAGTAAACAAAGGTAAAGTAGAAAAGATTACACTTGCAACTGTGGGTAATGAGAAGGCAGTTAAGAAGTACCTATACAAGAGAGATGGAACTGTAGGATTTGCTATTGGTGATATGGGTGCATCTATTGACGATATTAAAGAGAGTACTAATGAAGTACCAGAAAACATGGCTGCGTACCTTGCTGCTATAACAAAACAACTAGGAGAAAGATAATGTCAAAATATTTTGATACAAAACCTGGCAGTCTTGAAGAAGCAGTAAGTACTGCACAACAAGCTGCTATCGCCATTTCTAAAAAGGAAAAGGGTGAAAAACCAAAAGAAGAAAATAATTTCATCTATGCTGCTAAAATGGCAAAGAAGAATGGTGAAAAAACTTTCACTATTGGAAGTAAAGAATACAACGTAGAAGACTACATCGAAGAAGAAGTTCTTGATGAAAATCAGTACTATGAGTACAAATTCAAAAACAAGAACGATGCAATGGCAGCAAAGAAGATGCTTGATGCGGTTCAGTTAATGAGTTTTGACATCAATGATGATAACATCTCTAATGGTGAACTTATGGTTGACGCTGGTAAGAAAAATATGAGTAAGTATCATAAGGAAATCATGACAAAGTTTAAACCAAAAGTTATGAAGTCTGAAACTAACAAGAACGATAAGTCTGATGACGGTGACGGTCTTGATGCAGTTCAACCTAAAGCGGTTAAGAAGAAGTTTGGTGACCGTAAGGATAAGGACATTGACAACGATGGTGACGTAGATGACTCTGATAAGTTCTTACACAAAAGACGTAAGGCAGTTTCAAAGTCAATGGGTGAAGCATTAGTATCTGTTGCAGAATCAGTTAGAGCAATGTGGGATGAAGCTGCAAAGAAAACTGAGTCTCAAGATATGGAACAGGACAAAACTGGTGATGGTATGGATGATGACCAGAAACCTAAGAAAACAAAATTGAAGACTGACTCTGGAAAGACGATGACTGATATAGAAACTTCACCAAAAATGCCCAAAATTAAAAATGAGAAGAATAAAGTATAGTGAAACGATTTGATGAATTATATAATTTGGTGGCAGAGGAGAACGAAGAACTTCCAACCATCTATTGCGATATGGATATGGTGCTTTGTAACTTTCTAAAAGGTTCAGAGGAAGTACTTGGAGTACCATTTCCAAAAGCGGATAAGAGGGAGAAGTGGATTAAAATTTCTTCCACTAAAGACTTTTGGGCAAACCTTGATTGGATGATGGGCGCTCAAAGAATGTGGACATTCATAAACAAATATGATGCACACATTTTATCTGCATATTCAACCAAAGACCCAAACAGTCGGAAGGGTAAACTTGCATGGTTGAAGAAGAATGCAAGACTAACGCAAAAGTCTCGTATTCATTTAGTATTGAGAGCAGACAAACAAAAGTATGCAATGATAAACGGTAAATCTAATCTCTTAATTGATGACTATATTAAGAATATTCATGAATGGGAAGCAATGGGTGGAATTGGTATACATCATATATCACCTAGTAACACACTTGCAGAACTAAAGAGACTAGGTTTTAAATAACATAAATAGAAGAGTATATACAAAGTCTTTAAAGGAGAATTAAAATGAGCTCATGGAGTATGAATGATGGCTCTGCATTAACAGGTACTTATACATTCACTAACGCTAGTGCAATAGTACAAGGTAACTCAAGTGCTGATACATCTGAAATCAAAGTTGGTGATATTGTCATTGATGACAACGGAGATAAAGTAAGAGTTGCAAATTTGCAACCTACTAGAACTGTTGCAACATCTGCTGTCAATGCATCAAACGAACAAATAACAATAACAAATCATGGATTTGTTGCAAACACACCGTTAGTATATCGTGCTGGTGGTGGAACTGCAATCGCTGGTACAGGTATTGCAGACGGTGGAACTGTCTTTGTTAAGACTGTTTCAAGTGCAAATGCATTTACTGTATCTGCAACTTCTGGTGGTACACAGATTAATATCACTGGTACAGGTAATAACGCACAGTCGTTCCAAGGAACTTCTACTAAAGCATTTACTGCTGTTGAAGCGTTCACACCATCAACAAATAGTGGTTCTGCTTGTACAGTAACAAGACCCCCTGTAAACTTTGCATCTGGTGGTTCACAGATTGATGCAAATATTTTCGGTATCACTAGTGCAGAAGCAGTTGCTGGTGTAGACAATGTTACTGATATTGCAATCAATGTTGCTGGTGCAAGATATGTACAAGCACCAACTGTTACTATTCCAGTACCAACTGTAAGAACTATTGCAGCTGCAAAAGTTACTACTGCATCTGATTCAATTGAAATTACTGGTCACAATATGAGAACTGGTACAGAAGTTAAATATCAAGACGGTGGTGGAACTGCACTTGCTGGTCTTGCCGATAACACTTCTTACTTTGTAATCAGAGTAGACGCAAATAATATTCAACTTGCATCTTCACTTAGCAATGCAAACGCTGGTACAGATATTACTTTAACTGGACAGGGTAACAATGCACAGACACTTGAAGGTATTCAAGCTGTTGCTGCTGCAACCATTTCTGGTGGAGAAGTAACTGGTATCACAGTTTCTAATGGTGGTTCTGATTATCAAGCAGTTCCTGCTATTACAGTTGAAGTACCTAAAATGACTATTCCTACAAGTGCAGTCAACGCTACTACAAATGTTATTACATTTACTGGACACGGTTTATCTGATACAGACCAAATTACTTACAACCAAATTGGTGGTGGTACTTTGATGACTAACGTAGCAAATGCTGCTACTGTATTTGTAAGAGATAAGACTGCAAATACCTTTAAGATTGCTGCTACTTCTGGTGGAACTGCAATCAATATCGGTACTGGACATAATGCTCAAACATTTACAATTGTAACTGGTGCCACTCAAGCAACTGCTGTTGCATCTCAAGGACTTGGTTCTGATGGAGATACAAACGCAAGTGAGGTTGCTCACATTGGTTGGGTTAAGAAAACCGTAGGTACTGGTGGTCGTGCTGGTAGAGTTCACTATGAAACTCTAGTTGCCGCTTCAAGTATTGGTGGTGATGCAGAAGATGTTGCAACCCCAGATAGTTAATATATAATAGTATATAATTTTAAATAATGGAGATATAGTATGTCAGCATTGACTGAAACTGAAATTAATATAAGAAAACAGACATTGGATGCAGAACTTGTTCAACACAAGTCTGCACTCAATGAACTGGAACAAAAGAAGACAAATATCACTGCACAGATTTATGCCGTAAGTGGTGCAATTCAACAGTGTGATTTGTTTTTACAACAACTAAGTGATGGTAATGATAAAGATATTACCAGTAGCATTCCATCTGAACCAAAGAAGAAAAGGGGTTCAAACAATGTCGCCGCTGCGGTGATGAGTTGATGGTTTATAGGAGATAAAAAATGGCAGATAAGAAAATTACAGCATTAAGTAATCTAGGTAATGCAATCGCTAGTGAAGATTTACTTCATGTAATTGATGACCCAAGTGGTACACCAGTTAATAAACATATTAGTGTGTCAAACCTGTTTAACAACATTCCAACCTATATTGCGTTGGATGGTACTGCACAATCTATTACAGGTAGTGTTGCACCAAATACAACTACTTCAGTCACACACGTTGATTTGAATGGAGTATCTTCAAGTACAACTGCAACTGGAACTTTAGGTGACGGTACAAATGGTCAAATCAAAATTATTGTGATGACAACTGCACCATCAACCAGTTCGACATATAACTTGACAGTAACTAACTGGGGCAGTACTGCAACAGGAACTAACCAAGTACGATTAAACGCAATTGGCGAATCTGCAACTTTATTGTTTACTAACAGTAAGTGGTATGCAATTGCAAGTAATGGTGCTGGTGTAATTAACTAAGGAGTAAAGTTATGGAAACAATCAGATATGGTGCTGGTGGAATGCCGATGCCTACAAAGGTTGAACGAAAAGTTGAACCAGTAGAAAAACCTGCTGAAGTAAAAAAAGAATCTCAAGCTCTTCAAGAAATTCTTGAGGTTAATCCAAATGCTGAAGATGGATTTGATGAAGAAGTGACAGGGGAAGAAAATGAAGACGTTTAATCAATATGTAAAAGAAGGTTCTTCACACGGTGCTGAACCTGTAGATGGAGATATGATGCTTGGTGACTTAACCAGTGATGCAGTTATTGAAAGATTAAATGCATATGTTGGTGCGGTTGCAGATAGAGAATATCTTAATCCAGAAAAAGCAGTTAGTGAGATGAGACAAAAACTCATGAGAGTTGGTCTTCACTTTGGTGATGTTCAATTTACTGAGGAAAGTGGAGAAGTATCTGTTCCTCTAATTCAATACGGTGGTGCATTTGGTAAAAGTGCAGATACACCGATTGACGAGTTTGATGACCAACCAGAGAGTGGACGTTCATTAAACTTTGTATTTGAGAGAACAAGTGGGGGAACGCATAGAATTCTAGCAAAGATTATGTAATTATGTTTGAAAAAATAACCAATGAAAATGTGATGTTATTTGCACTGAAACATTACGACAATCCGCAGTGCGAGGGTGAGAAAGAATTTCATGATGATATGAAGAGGTTCAAGTATATCAAAAGACTTTTGAGAAAATATACTGAACACGGAATATTGAAGGAAAGGTTATTACTCAACCACATAATCGTGCTGAATAATGTGTTCGGGGCAGATGCGTGTTCAACCTTGTTGTTTTTCAAGATTGAACCAGAGTATTGGCCACACTTGAAATCTTTCATGAAATTTCTGGGTATCATACCAGAAAATGAATTGCCAGATGTATTAGAAGATGAGTTTGTATCTGGTGTATTAGGGAAACTATAATGGGTAGAGCGATAGATTTATTTGTAACGTACAGGTTTATTAAGTTACTTACGACTCCGTTTCAAAAGACAGAGGCGTACAAACTTGGTATAATCGACAAACAGGGTCACAGAATTACTGAGCCTGGTACGAACAGACCTACTACATTAAGAACTATTGCAGAAAAGAATGCATATACAGTTCTTCATAAATTAGTTTTTAATATTAAGAAACTCTTTGAGAAGGTGCCTGGGTTGCGTACTAAAGTTGGTACATATGCTGCAGCATTGTTCTTATTAAAGGATACTTTCAAAGAGGGGTTAGAAGACCCACAGATGTTTGAAAAAGAATTCCTCAAGTATTTAAAAGAAAATGGAATGACATTTGATGATACGATTGCAGAGGAAGTTACTTTAGAGAATGGTAAGTTACCAAAAGGTATATATAAGTTAACAAATGATATTGCATTTGATGAGGAAGACGCAAATACACCAGACGCACTGGAAGGTGATGAGGTTCAAGCATTTGAATCAATCGCACCAGAGGATACAATTCTGGGTGTTGATGTATTTCCTGTCATTCATATGCCAACACAGAGTAAAATCTTTGTAAGTGCAGAAGACATTAAAGCAGTAGGAATAGAGGATTTAGAGTTATGAGTTTAAAGTTTCAAGATATTATGAAAAACTTTTACAACGATGAAACACTTGGGATTAAGAATGAAGATGCACCAGTAAATGCAACAGGTGCTTCTGTCGCTGGTACTGGTGATGATAATTCAGTTGTTGTTGTTAAGAAGAAAAAGAACCCATACGATGGTCGAAGAAAAGAATCAAAAGCATTCGTTAAAAGAATGGAAACGCTTCGTGCAAAAAGAGAATCTAAACTCGCAAAGAAAGTTCAAGAGAACACTGACAATTTTGGAGTAGAATATCTTCTTGCAGAAGACAACATTGCAATTCTAAAGAACATCGTAAAAAACAAACAGAATAACAAAATCAAGATGAAGGATGGTACTATGCGTATTGACCTTTTCACTGCATCTGCATTGACACAAGCTCTTGACCAAGTTAAACCAGATACCAAGAAAAAGATGATGGACATTATCAACAAGGGTGGTAAGTCACAATTGATGAAACTGGTTTCTGTAGTAATGAAGTAATGTTATGCACTCATTTAGAGAAGTTGCATATAATTTTCAGAAACCAATCGCAGACCTAAGTGCGAATGCCGTTACGGCTGGTCTTGGTACAATGAATCCAATCGTTGACCTTCATGCACAAAAAGAAATTACCAAAACAGATTTAGACCAACTAGAGAAGTACGCAGACAGATTGTTTGGTGCTGTTGGTATAGATGTAGAATTCACTCGACACTTTCTCGACAGGGTGAATGACGAAAGAAATAAGAAACAAATTACCACTGCTGAACTCACTAGACTTTTTAAACAGTCGTATAAGAAGTTTGGTAAAAAGATAGCACAACTTGGGCCTGATGCCGAAGCGGTGTTAAATGATATGCGAACAGATGTAAATATGCCGTTTGCATTAAATCTCAAAGGGGGTGAGTTAGAACTTGTTGCGAAAACAATTATGCGTAAGAAGGACTTTAAAACTCGTAATACAAAACTTGCCTTTGAGCAATATAGGAGACTAAAATGATAAATTGGATAAAAAACAGAGTTGGTGAAAGAACATCTTGGGATGGTGCAGTATGCATTGGACTAGGACTTATGATTCTATTCATGGCACCACTTGCGAAGATTGCTGCTGGTATTGCAATCGCATGGGGTATCTGGACAATTTGGAAATCTGAATGAGTGATATTCAGTCAGAAACAGAAAGAACTGCTGTAGAGTTTGATACAGATGGTTCGGTAAAAAGCATTGTCGTTGATGATGCTGGAAACATGGGTGACGTTCAAGCAGGGATAGAGTTTATATATCATATGCGTGAACACCTATTAGACATTGGAGTTGCAACACTATATGGTATCGTTGTGTATGCTCTAGTCTTATGGATTAAAAGGAAACTATCATGAATATGAAATTTAGTATTGGTGTATTGATTGCGATTGTGTTGCAAGTATCTGCCTTTGTATGGTGGACTGCACAACAGGCGCAGACGATTTCACAGTTGAATGAACAGGTGTCTGAACTCACAAGTCGAATGACTATGGAGAATGATATCAATATGAAACGTGATATCGCAGACTTAAAAGCAAAGTTAAAGGAAACTGATGAGTTTGTAACACAGAACTATCAAAATATCACTGACTTAATTGACTTTGCAACATTCACTGAAAATAGATGGGCAGATGATTATGCTAATGACCCATCTTATGAAAGAATGTTTGGAACAAAGGCACCTAAAGAATGATTAGACTATACGCAATTATATTCGTGGTTGCATTACTTGGCGGTGTTGCTTATGCCGCCAAGTATTACTACGATACAACACAAGCAACCATTGGACAATTGCGAGAGAATACTGCAAAACTAGAGGTTGCAAATGAAGAGAACCAAGCAACTATCACGAAGATGACAGAAAATAGTGTAAGGTTAAACGCACTCACTGACCAACTAAATGAGAACTTGAGAAAGTCTGAGACATATGGAGATGAGTTGCGTGAGACATTAAACAAACACAATCTAACCCACCTTGCAAACAAGAAGCCTGGGTTGATTGAAAAGAGGATGCAAAATGCGACAGATAAACTATGGGTTGACCTTGAGTCTGCTACTAGTGACAACGCTACTTCTGAGTAGTTGTTCTAGTTTTTATAAACCAGAGAAACAAGTTGTTACGGTAACAAAATTAGTTGAGAGACAGATACCGACTGTTCCTCATCCTAAACAAGTACGAATGAATGAAATTAAGATATATGTCGTTTCACCAGAAGAAAACTTTGAGAAATTCAAAAAAGAATTTGAGGCAAAGAATGGTGCAGATTCATATATTGCATTATCTGTCAAAGATTATGAAAACCTATCAAAGAACTTTGCAGAACTGAGAAGGTATATTGAACAACAAAAACAAATTATACTCTATTATGAGGAGGCGGTCAAACCGTCAGAGGAGAAGATAGATGGAACAGATGATTAATGTCGTTACTGATTTAGCAGTAACATGGTGGCAATTTACTGTAGTTGGTATACTAATTGCAGTAGGTTTTATTATCAATATGTTTGGTGTTGATAGTAAAACGAAGAGAATAGGATTTGAGTATAACGTAATGCCACAACTAAGACCAATTCCAATCCCAACCGCAGGCAAAGGATTTTGGAGTGCGATTTGGATGTGGTTAACTGGTACTCGTCATTGGGAAGTCGCAGATGATTGGTCATTTACTATTATGGGAGAAAAGTATATTATCCCACAGGGTTTTAGATTTGATGGAGCATCTATTCCTAAGTTCTTACATACATGGTTATCCCCAACAGGCGTATTGCTTATGGGTGGACTAGTACATGACTATGCTTATAAGTATGCAACTCTACTTAAATCTGGTCAGAAAGAAACTATGGGTAAGATTACCCAGAAACAATCAGACCAAATCTTTAGAGATATTAACATTGAACAAAATGGTTTTCACTTCCTTAACTACTTAGCATACTATGCTTTGAGACTTGGTGGTTGGGTTGCATGGAACGGTCATAGAAAAAGAAATGAAGAGGTTGAAGTTAGTAAATAATCTGACAAAAAACAATGTCAAATTATTACGATTGTCAAAGTTTTGACAATACCTAAATAGTAATGGAGAAGTGAGATGAGTAATAATACTGCAAAACTGTCAGATGATACCCAAGTGGCAATGCCATTACGGAATATATTATCTATTATCGCTGGAGCTGCAATTGCAACTTGGGCGTATTTTGGTATCATTGAAAGAATAAATAATTTAGAAACTGAGAATACTCTAATGTCCTCTGATTTGGAAAAGAATACTGAGTTCCGAATTAAATGGCCAAGAGGAGAGATGGGTGCGTTACCAGCAGACGCAGAACAATTTATGCTAATAGAACATATTGCTGGAGAACTAGAAAAATTAACAATAGAAATAGAAACAGGAAAAGCACCGTTTGACCAGCAACAAAAGTTAACACTAGAATTTTATGAAACAAGAATTCAAAAACTAGAAACACAAATTGATGCACTAAAAGATAAGATGGTAAACGGGCAGAAAGCGCACTAATATGAAAGTAGTAGAATTTGTACTTTTGTTATATATGAGTGGTGGTGAACTATTAGAATATTCGGTTAGAGATGGTTTAAGCGAATGTTTATCAACAAAAAGAACTATGGAACGTAACATGACAATTGACCCAAATAATACAACAGGTACAAGGATTAGTTGTCAAAAACTAGAAGTCGTAATTGATGAAACTGGTGACATACTTGAGTTTACTCAAGGGATGCCAGGAAAAGGGGGCAAGTAATTGTCTGTGGAAACTGAAATTGCATTGTTAAAAAGAGAGGTGGATGACATGAAAGGCATCTACTCTAGACTTGATACCGCTATCGAAAAAATAGCAGATGTATCAAGTTCTTTACATACAATCATGGCAGTACATGAAGAGAAATTAATTAGACAGGAAGAAGCATTGGACGAACAAGAGAAAAAACTTACAGAGAATATAATGGATTTACATTCTCGCATTACTTCTAATGCTAAAGAAACCAACAAGGCTATGGGCGATATGGAACGTAGACTTGTAGAACAAATGAATGCACATAGTAAAACAGAAGAAGAACATTTTCGCAAGATGCGTGAAGAATTATCCACTAGAGTGGGTGTTCTTGAGAAGTGGAGATGGCTTATTATCGGTGGTGCAATAGTAATTGGATTTATTATCCAAAAGGTCTTGACAATCAACCTATAACTGTATATACTCTATCTTATGAGTATGTACATAGACCTAAAATATCTTAATCTAATATCACATAGACTACAACGGTTCAAGAAGAAGAGCGATTATCTCTGGAACTTTCGTTGTCCGTTTTGTGGAGATTCCAAAAAAAGTCAGTCAAAGGCAAGAGGATTTGTCTTTCGCAAGAAGAGTGACCTATTCTACAAATGTCATAATTGTAGTATGGGAACTAATTTATCTAATTTGATAAAACTCATAGACTCTAAGGTTCATGATGACTATATATTAGAACGGTACAAAGAAGGTCACACCGCAACAGGTAGGGGTGGTCATGTCGAGAATCCAAAATTCGATATACCGAAACCTGTTTTTAAACAAAAGGGTATCTTTGAAAATGTCAAATCTTTTAGGGAAATTGGAAAAAAGCATCCTGCTTATCGGTTCATTGAAGACCGAAGAATTCCTAATGATACTGATATCTTCTTGTGCAATCAGTTTTATTCTTGGACTAACGAGTTAGTTCCAAATAAGTTCCCCACCTTGGATGGCGACCACCCAAGGATGGTAATACCGTTTCGTGATTCCAATGGTGATATATTCGCATATCAAGGGAGAGCGTTTGGGAAAGAAAAACCAAAGTACATCACCATCATACTTGATGAGAGTGTACCGAAAATATTTGGACTTGATAGGGTGGATACTTCTAGGGATATTTTTGTCGTGGAAGGCCCTATTGATAGTCTTTTTATACCAAACTGTATTGCGGTGGCTCAAAGTGATTTGCGTGTACCTCAATACAAAGACAAGGCAGTTCTTGTTCCAGATAATGAACCAAGGAACAAGGAAGTAATTAAACAAATTGAACAGGCAGTTGAAGAAGGTTATAGGGTTGTTGTGTGGCCAGATTATGTGCGACAGAAAGATATAAATGATATGATTTTATCTGGAATGGACGCTCCAGAGATTATGGAACTTATACATAACAATACCCTTCAAGGATTAACAGCAAAGGTTGCCCTTCAAACATGGAAAAAAATATAGGAGTTATTAAATGCAAACAGCAGAGATTGTGGAGTTCCCAATGGTGAAGGACTCTAAGTACTTGGGTATAACTATTGATTTAGATAGAGACAAAACATTATCAGAACAAGCACGAAAATTATTAAAAGATTATTATTGTATTGAGGGTGAAGATAGTCCACAACAAGCATTTGCAAGAGCAGCAGTTGCATATTCATATGACGATATAAAACTTGCACAAAGAATTTACGATTACGTTTCTAAGGGGTGGTTCATGTTTGCATCACCTGTATTATCTAATGCACCTTTGCCAGGCGGTAAAGTGAAAGCATTACCTATTTCTTGTTTTTTAACTTATGTACCAGATTCGTTGGAAGGTCTTATTGACCATACAGCGGAACTACGTTGGCTTTCTGTGAAGGGTGGTGGAGTTGGTGGACACTGGAGCGATATTCGTGCTGTGTCTGACAAAGCACCAGGCCCTATGCCGTTCTTGCATACCGTTGATGCAGACATGACGGCATACAGACAGGGTAAGACAAGGAAAGGTTCTTATGCAGCTTACATGGATGTTTCTCATCCAGACATCATAGAATTCTTAAACATGAGAGTTCCTACTGGTGATGTAAACCGTAAGAACCTTAACTTGCACCATGCTATTAACATTACTGATTCGTTCATGCGAGCAGTAGAAAGAAATGAGTGGTGGGATTTAAAAGACCCTAATGATGATACAGTTCGTGAGACAATGAGAGCAAGGAAGTTGTGGGAACAAATTTTAGAAGTAAGATATCGTACAGGTGAACCATACTTGAACTTTATCGACACTGCTAATCGTGCAATGCCCCAAACTCAAAAGGATAAGGGTTTAAGAATTCACGGTTCAAACTTATGTAACGAAATTCACTTACCAACATCTGAAGAAAGAACAGCAGTATGTTGTTTATCTTCAGTGAATGTTGAGTTGTTTGATGATTGGAAAAATTCAGAAATGATTGCTGACCTTGTTCGATTCTTGGACAACGTGTTACAATTCTTTATTGACAATGCACCAGATGATATCAGTCGTGCAAGATACTCTGCTGAACAAGAGCGTTCACTTGGTCTTGGTGCGATGGGATGGCATTCATTCTTAAACAAAAAAAGAATTCCATTTGATGGTGGTCAAGCAGATGTATGGAACGCAGTTGTATTTCAACATATTCAGAAACAAGCAATTGCAGAAAGTCTAAGGTTGGGTATGATAAAAGGAGAGGCACCAGATATGGAAGGAACTGGTAGACGTAACGCACATCTACTTGCAATCGCTCCGAATGCAAACAGTTCTATTATTTGTGGTACTTCACCATCAATCGAACCCTTGAAAGCAAATGCATATACACATAGAACTAGAGCAGGGTCACATCTTGTAAAGAACAAATATCTTGCAGAGGAACTTGAAAAGGTTAATAAGAATACAGATAAGGTGTGGAATGATATTATTACTAATGGTGGTTCTGTACAACATTTAAAGTTTTTATCTGATTCTATAAAAGAAGTTTTCAAAACAGCAATTGAACTTGACCAGAATAAACTAGTAGAGCAAGGTGGTGACAGACAAAGATTCCTATGTCAAGGTCAATCATTGAATCTATTTTTTCCTGCTGGTGCAGAGAAAAAGTATCTACATCAAGTACACTACAATGCATGGAAGTATGGTTGTAAGGGTCTTTATTATTTAAGAACCGAAACTAGTCAACGTGCAGAGAACGTATCTGAAAAGGTAGAAAGGAATGCGTTAAAGGACTATGAATCACAAGCTGTTGCACAATCGCAAGATGAGTGTGTAGCATGCCAAGGGTAATTCAGTTAACAGAAAAAGCAAGAGAATATTTAAAAGAAGTAGGTAAACCAAATGTTTACTTATCAGTAAAAGGTGGGGGATGTTCTGGTTTCCAATATGTTTGGGAAGTAACAGAGAAAGAACCTACCGTTGAAAATTTAGTGATAGACCCAGTAGCAGAGATGTTTGTATTGGGTTGCACTGTAGATTATGTTACAGAGTTGGGTGGTTCATTTTTAAAAGTGAGTAACCCAAATGCAACTGCATCCTGTGGATGTGGCGAAAGTTTTGCAGTATAGGAGATGGTATTATGCCACCAAGAAATCATAAGAATTGGATTAAGACGCCTAACGTAGAATATATCTCTAGTGAATGTTATAATAACAAAGACATTTTTGAGCAAGAACAAGAACAAATTTTTAGTAAGGTCTGGGTGCCGATGTGTCACAAATCAGAGATGCCAAATCCAGGCAATTTTAGAACAACACAAATTGCCGGCGTTAATGTTATTGCAGTCAATAACGGTGATACAATTAAATCTTATCTGAATACAGGTAAGATTAATACACCAGCAGGAACAATGACTAGAGTAGAATTCCTAATGAATGACTATAAGGAGTTATACACAGAAGTTAAACATGGTGGAATGGTGTGGACAACACTAAACGAAAACCCCACACAAAGTGTTGATGAGTGGACTGCTGGTGCGTTTGATTGCATTGCAGAAGCAATTGATACTGAAGAGATGGAAGTCTTTCATTATCATAAAGCAGTAATAAACACAAATTATAAATTGTGGCATGATACTAACAGTGAATTCTATCATGACTTCATGCATTACTTTAACAGAGTGAGTGGATTTAATGATGAGTATTTTGCTCGTAAGAATATACCATTTGATAATGGTCATGTGAATGTAAGTTCATTTACAGTTAATTATGAAGAGTACGAAGGTTTTGAAGACAGGGGTGAACTATCATTCCCCAACCTACCACCAAATCAGTGGTATATGGTTGACCTGTTTCCAGGCTTTAACTTTAACCTAAGAGGAAGTGCATATCGTTCA
>Ga0209634_1001092_pt1 | contig 20402 bp, 35 predicted proteins | sample LinPmetageLP40_FD_184043 | JGI IMG/M metagenome (GOLD analysis project Ga0209634, IMG submission 184043) | Marine viral communities from the Pacific Ocean - LP-40 (SPAdes) (version 2) | ecosystem: Environmental > Aquatic > Marine > Oceanic | place: Pacific Ocean | collected 2010-08-26 | reverse complement strand
GCCATAACCTAATGCTTCACCGATTAATTCTAAATTTGTGTTTGTGACTGTTCCCCAAGTTCCTGACGCATCTCCTGTCGCCATTTCGTTAAGTCTTAGATCATTTACGTATGTACTAGCCATTTTTATTCTCCGTTTTGATTATACCTTATTTTCATAATATTATGCAACTTCTTGCCAATTAGGTGTTTGTGAAGTAGAAACTTCTGTGTATGTTGTTGATACACCTTGAGCTACTTGTCCCCAAACATTAATTGTACCTAGTACAGAAGTTAATTCGAAACCTTCTGTGATTGTAACATTTGCATTAGCTTTCGGCGTTACGTTTCCTAAAGCACTTGTACCAGCAAGTCCTGTCATATCCAGGACGTTATTGGTAATTAAAGACTCTAAACCTAAAGCCGAAGTTCCTACATTACCAATGACTGCTACATTAGCAGCAGCTGATACTGATTCATCTCCTAATTCACTAGCTGAAGCAACTGCTGATACACCTGTAACTGCCGCGGCTTGTACTGCTGTTCCATTATCTAATGTTGTAGTTCCTACAACATTTGTAACTGTTATATTAGCAGCAGCAGTAACTGTTTCACTACCTAAGGAAAGTGTACCTACGTTTCCTGTAACAGAAACATTTACTGTGGTAGCTCCAAAGATATCAGCTCCCCAAGTACTTCTACCCCAACCAGTTGCCATTTAAATTCCTACGCTATTCTTATAATAGCGTTACTTGCATCAGCAGCTGGAAATTGAATTGTAAAATCTCCTGCTGTAGAAGTTTTATCACCACCAAAAGCCAAAACTGCAACTGCTTTATCACTATTAGTGTCGTTATAAATTAAAGCACCATTAGCAGTAACTGTAGCATTACTGAATGTTAAATCAGCAAAGTCTGTAAATGCTGTAGTTCCTGAAGATGTAGGCGTTACATTTGTTAATGCAGCTCCTGTTGCTGTATAGTTTGTACCACTAGCTTCATTCGTACTTGAATATGCAGTTGTACCTGCACCTAAAGATGCAGAGCTTGTGTACAGGGCTAGTTTAAAACTATTACCTGAACTGTTTGTAAAATTATGTGTGCCTGTTAATAGCTCTACTTTAAACGAAGTACACATTGCTTGAGATATAGCCATTATAGCCTCCTTATTATTTCAGCCATTTCTTTATGACCTTGTTTATCTAATAAACCCGCTACAGTAGCTCTATCACTTGCTATAGCTTGTTTCATATATAACAAAACAACTATTTGTATAGTTTCTTTAAATGCTTCAGCTTGAGCTTTGACCATAGGGTCTGCATTATCAGAAACTGCAACTAATCGTTCCATTATTCTTTCAGTCCAATACTCTGGACTTAAACCTTCATTTTGCGTAGTCTTAACTCCAACGCTACCTAAATTACTTGTTACGTCTACACTAAACATTTTCTATTCCTTGAGGCATTAATTTCATTTGATCATTTCGAGCTTCATCTCTTACGTCTTTAAACTCCCCTAAAAGTTTTAACATAGCTAAAGCTTCTTGAAATTTTTGTTCATATAACATAATAGTTTCTGGACCTGATTTCATAAAAACGGCTCCTTCTACTAAAGTTCCATATAACATAGCATTGGGGGCATTTTCAGATAGCCAACTTTGATTATTATCCCCCACTGTTGTTAGAGAAGCGGGTCTGTAGTTATAATGTAATTCAAAATCTAAAGCACTAGCAGGCGTTGGTGCCATTATAAAAGTGTCGTTATCGAATAAAGCATAGTAAAGGGGTTGCCCTGTTGTGGCTCGTGCTGGTGTGTAATCCCTGATCCAGGAAACATGTTTAAATAATAAATAGCTATAATTACTGCTTGAATCTATAACTGCTAAACTAAACGGTGATAAAAAATCACTAGGTGTTTGTAAATACTCAACGTTAGCAGAAGCATTACCTGTTACGTTTTTACGAAAAACAGGTAGTTGAACTGATTTTAAAAGTCGTTCTTCAGCTGTTTGTATAAAAGTATCTAACGTATTAACGAAAGTTGTTTCATCATTGTCTAAATAGTTTTGAATTGTGGTTTTTAAACCACTGTATGTGAAACCTGCCATTAAATTAACACCTCTACGTTTCCTATAGAAACATCTGCAAAAACTCCTTTAAAGTCAGTTCCTATTGGATCTGATAAAAAAGTCATACCTGCTGCAGAAGGTTCTTTAGTGATTATAACTCCTAACTGACTTTGTGGTAAAGAAACCTCAGGACGTGGTTTCCATATTGCTTCTGGATCAGCACTTATATGTGGTGGTTCAAGTTGAGGGTGTTTGGGCTCGTAACACTCATGACATGTTCTAAAGTTTTCCCAATTACTTTTTACTGATTTATAAGGGTATCTAAAACCGCAAGTATCACATATAAAGTAAGCGTATTTTCCCGAAGCGTAAGCCATTAAATATACTCGTGTTTAGGAACAATCCGTAAAGGAGAACGGTCTTCGTCATAACGTATAGCGTTAGCTAAGTCTTGTTCATATTGTTGTTTAATTATCGGTAATTTTTGAGTATTCTTTTTTAAACATAGATAATAAGCTAATCCTGAAACTAGGCAAGGCATAAATCTTGTTGGAATGTCAACATCATTTATTTGTGCGTTAGCGTCTTCTATTGTACGCCAAACATAGTAAACGAGTTTGTCAGTTGAGTTCTCGGGTGTTGGGTAAAGATGAATAACAGGAGACTTTAATCTTTCTAACCAATAATTTACTGTTCTAGCTTTAACTGATTTATTTGGAATATTGATAAATTCATTTCTATCTATTCTATCTAGTGTGTAATCAGTAATTATATTGTTTTCAGTTCTTTCAATATACGCGTCTAAAATGTCTATATCCGAAGCATTAATAGTGTATTCGCTATCTCCTTCGGTAAGAATAAGTTCTACTTTGGTGACTTCCCACATTTGAATACCTCTGTTTGACCAATCTGCAAACATGATATTTAAAGAACGACGAGCAGTAATAGAATCATAAGAAGTACGAGCTTCTAAACCTGCAAGCTCGTACGCTTCTTCTATTGCGTTCGCTACATCTAAATTAAATGCACGAGTTCCTGATGTTGCCATGTATCTTAAGCGTGAAATACAGTCATGGTTAAGAATGTTGATACTGTGTATTCAATATAAATACCTGCATCAAAAAGCACACCTTCATCTGGTATTACTACATCTCTTGTTGCGTCTGCATCACCTACAGAACTTAATCCCATAATACTTGTTCCTGAAGGAGAAGTATTTAAAAAATCTACAGTACCTGCTGTTGCTGTACTTGTTAAATAAATTCCTTTAAGTCTGCTTCTTCCTGAAAATACAACATCTGCTGCTGAACCATTAACACCTGCTGAAACATTACCTGCTGGATTACCAACTGCTGAAATACCTGATATAGTTTTAAAAAACTTAGTACCCGTAGCCGTTCCTGCATTAGCTCCTGTAATAGATTCTGTTTGAGCATCTCCATTAACATCAGTACCCGTAACAGTAAAGGACTTAGCAGCATCATTGCCCGCAGAGAGAATAGTTACTATTCTTCCGTGACTAAGTGCAACTGCACCACCAGAAGCTAACGCTCCCCCTATTACGAGGGCTGCGTTATTTCCAACTGAAGCTGCTACTGATATTCCATCGGCATCTAAAGCAACTGTGTCCGCAGTAATTGTTACTGCTTTTACATCTGAATATCCTGCCATAATTTACTCCTTACGCTATTTGCGTATATTCAATAATGAACGTAAAAGAACCTGCAGTTGTAGCATTTACTGTATTAGTAATGTTACAAAAAATATTTCTTGCTGTGTCTGTGTATTGAACAGAAGCTGGAGCTGTTGTTCCATCTTGTGTTTGAAGCACTAAAGCAGTTTGAGTTACGTTGTGCACAACGACAGTTGTACCGCCATCAAGTATTTCATCAGCTTGAGTTGCAACAATTTGTGCTCCTGAGCTTGCAGTACCTACTTCATAACCTATATCTCCAGTACCTATTACTGGTGCAACATCACAGAAAATTTTAATATCTGTAATGATTGTGTTAGCTGGTTGTACAAATGTACCGATAGTTGGTGAATCGCCTGCTGTAGAGTTTACTGTTACTCCTGAAGCATAACCTACGTGTTTTACATATTTATTAGTAACAATACCTGTTGATGCGATATCTACTACATCAGTTTCTGCACCAGTAGAGCTGTTTACTGAGATTACCTTAAAACCATTTTCGGACCTGACTGGTCCATTAAATGTTGAGTTTGCCATAATTTCCTCCTCGGGAAATAAGTTTTATCATCTTGGCTTGTCTGCTAGGTCAGTTGATAAAACAATTATTTAAATCCTAGTGTTTTGATTGTATATCATTCATTCAAAAAAGAAAAGGGAGCCGAAACTCCCTTTCCTATGGTTACATAAATAAATTATGCTCCAGGAGAACCGAAGATTCCTCTCCAGTCACTGAATCCAAAACTATAACGTTCTCTAGCTTTGTATCTTACATTACCAGTTTCGAAGTCTCCTTCCATACTAGTTGATACAGGCGTTCTAACGAAATGTTTAAGTCCGTTTGGTACGTCAGTTTTGATAAAGAAAGCATCAGTATCTGTTAAATAATGATTAACGACATAGCCTTCTGAGACCATTCCCATATTTCTAATCGCGTTAATGTCATTATCCGAAGTACCGACTCTTCCAGGAGTTTCCATTAATCTATCTGCTACGAATTGTAAAGCAGGTGGAATAATTAATTTCCTTGCTTGTGCATTAACCTTAAGGTTTCTTTCATCTCTGAAGTCAGCGATATCGATTAACGCTTGTTCTAATGAAGTTTCATTAAGATCAGCTGCAGTTGATAACTCATTTCTTAAATCAACGTTAGCAACAGTGGGGTGGTCAGTAGCACAAAGCTCTTTTCCATCTCCACCAACAAAAGAAGAACTAAACGCATTATTTAATACGTTAGCTGCTTTCACTTGTTTTGTGTTTTGCATTGATCTAGCTAAAGCTCTTGTGTATCTAGAAGAAAGAGTATCGTAGAGATTATCTTCGATTGCTTCTTCTGTTAACGCAAATGCTAAGGCTACAGTTTCATGAGTGTAACGAGACGTGAAAGACTCTTGAGCTGTGTCATATATGACCGCGGCTCCTTCGCCTTTAGTTGGTGCGTCTGCAAATCCACTTAACATTACTTCTTCCTCAAAAGCTCTTTCAGAACTTTCAGTGTCGAAAATGTCTTCGTGTTCGTTATTGTATCTCTCATACTCTAATCCAAAAAGAGCATGGAGTCCTGGTACTAGTTCTTTGACTAGTTGGGCTCTGTTAATTGCCATTGTTTATGCTCCTTTTATTAGACTGCAAATGTGTTAGTCGGGAACGTAAAGTATCCTCTCGCATTAGCACCAATTGAGTTGCTAGGTTGCGAAGCGAATCCTACGTGTAACGCTACACCACTTGAAGTAGTTGCTGTGACCCCTTCCTTTGATCTACCAGTAGTTGTACTACCCGCAGTTGTCGAAAGAGTGTATTTAGAACCGATAAAACTTACCGCAGGAGTTCCCGCTGTAAATTGAGCTTCGTAAACGATCGCTGGATCATTGTATACGAGAGCTTGTGCATCTGCTCCACCTAATGTCGCTGTGCTGCCAGTCCAAACTTTTGAAAAAGTTGGGGTGCCATCAGTAGCGGTAAAGAAAACCCCATAAAACACACCTATGGGTGCACTAGTCGCCGTGCCTTGAATGACATAACCACTTGATAAAGTTACAACATCACCTGAAAAGATTGATGCTGAAGTTTCACTAGCGATTCTCATTTCTGCAGGACGAATAACACCACCATACATATGATATGCGGGGGTAAAACCATCTGGTTTATCTATATTAGCCATGATTATCTCCTTTGCTTATATATATTGTTATTATTAATTTCCTTTGTCAGTAGTCTTACTACCGAAAGCAACTTTAGAACTCCTTTGGATATCACTATCTTTTATAGGCATTCTAGCGTCACTCTCTCGCATATAGTTTTGGTCTACACCGTCCATAGCAGATTCTGCTTGGTTTTGATAGTACGCTGTGCGTTCTTGTGCGGTCTCAACTGGTACTTTAGCGAGAATTAAACCTCCAACCCCAATTATTCCTTTATTGCTGCCGCTATCTACTGTAGGTGCTTCGAATTCAGGATAATCTTCTGCTCGCACAGGTTCATAACCTTCTCTAATACGTTTAGACATATTAGATTTATCGTCTGCTCCCCTAGTAGCTTCACGAATCCACCTGAATTGGTATCCAGGAGGTGCTTCTGGTGCGTCTAACATAGACGGGGGTTTCCAAGGCGTTCTGCGAGTTTGAGAGTCTCGTGTCTCTGCAGATCGTGAGTTACGATCAGTGGTGACTTCTGTTTTAATGTCGTCTGTCATTTTTATACTCCTTCTATATGCTTAGCATACTCTTCAAGTGGCACATTTAGTCTTTTAGCTATTGCTACTTGACTAGGTGACAACTTTATTTTGCGTGATGATTTTTTACCGCTAGCCCCTCGACTAGTAGCAGCAACCTGTTGCACGGGGGCAGATTGCTCTTCTGAAAACTTGTGTGGAAAATTATCTCTCATACGTTTATCAACTTCTGAGTAGTAATCATTAGAAGTAGGGTCAAAACCACTATCTACTAATTCTTTATGTACTCCAAAAGCTGCAAAAGTCATTGCTTGATCATCTCCGAACCATTTATTGTTGCTAGCCCATTCTTCTGCCTTAGGGTCTGGTCTTGATTCCTGAGGTTGTAACGTAGGTCTATATTCTTCAACAGGAACTTCTTGTGAAGTGTTTTGCTCTCTGATTTGTTGTTGAGCAGATAACCTTCTAAGGTTTTCTGCTTCAGCACTTGCTCTAGAAAGTTTTTCTGTAGCATCTGCAATAGCATCACCGTCTCCTGTTTCTTGAGCGTTCTTTAAATAAGACTTTGCTCTTTCAATATCCGATTGTACCCTATTGTCATACTCTTTGAAAAGAGATGAGTCAGAGTTTTTTAATTTTTCTTTTAAACTAGATGCGGTTTGATTTACGCTTTGAGCGTAATTGACTGCTTCATCTCGCTGTCTTTCTGCTTCTCGCATTTTATACGTTAGTTTATCAATACGTTTTTGTACTGATTCACTAATTTGGTCTAGTTCATCTTTTGTTTGATTTTCTTCAACAGATGTTTCTTCAATTACTTCCGCAGTAATTGAATCGTCTACATCAGCTGCTCTTATGTCAACTTCCCCTTCTGGAAGTTCTAGTTCTATGTTTTCTGCTTCTTCTTGCATGAGTCCTCCTCAAGTTGTTATGATAAAATTGCTTCGGGGTCGTCAATAGTTGCTAAAATCTCATCATCATTTAAAAGACGCATATCGCCACCTTCTATTTGAAAACGAGCTCCCGCATATCTACCGAAAATCACCCAATCACCTTCTTTGCACCAAGGTCCTTCTGGAAACTTATGTGGGTCACTGTACGCGTCTGGTCCTGTAGCGACAACATAACCAACAACGGTTGCAAGTCTTTCCTTGTCAACAGTTGATTTAGCTAAATGTATGCCACCTTTAGTTACATGCGATTGTGTAAAAGGTAATATTAAAATACGATACCCCGTAGGACGTGGTAACGATTCTGCATGAGAGTCTAAGTTATCTGGTGTGATTACGTTTTCTGAAACCATTTCAGGAACATTATCACTACCAAAGTCTCTTAAAACTCTGTCTGGAACTATTTTTGTTTCGACTTCATTAGTCATTTGCATCCTCCATATTAGAATGTAAAGTTTGAATTTCTTGTTCAGCTAAACTCAAACCTGCTATTTCCCCGACAATCCGTTGGTATTGTTCAATGTTCTCAATACTACCTGCTGCCAGCGTTTGCGTGAGAGCATCTATTCTCTCACGATACTTGCGGAGCAAATGCTCCGTCGCTAAGATATAATCCATTTATTTAATGTAATTATACCAAAGAAGTCCTTTAGTTTGTCCGTAAGCAGCTTTCATTTTTGACTCCTTACCAACAACATTTCCTTTCGCATCCGTATTCACTTCTCCTGCGGTAACAGATTGAACTTTAGTAGAATCAGTTATTGCTGGTTCACTAGGTGCACTTCTATTAGCCTTTTTTGAAGGTGACGGATACGCTTTCATTTTATCATCGTAATACTCTCGCATTATATTTCTCCGTTTTGGTTTCTACTTTCACGAACTGTTTTTACTAGATCGTTATAGTTCTTATCAGCATCAGTTTTTGCTTTCAACTCTAATTGTTGTAATTCTATTGCAGCTTTAGTATCCGATACTCTTAAATCAGCTTCTATTTTTTCACGTTTAATTTGTGCATCTAATTGAGCTTTTTGTAGTGCTAATTCAGCGTCTCTAACATCGTCAGTTTCTTTTTGCATTAATTGTTCTTTTTCTAACGCTAGTTGTTGTTGGAACATTTGCATTTGCGGTGTTTGTTGTGCTGCTGCTTGAGCTTGTGCCATTGCTTGAGCTTGACCCGTAACTTGTTGTGTAGCTTGTGCCGCCATAGTAGCTATTTGATTCATAATTTCTGGTGGCATTTCTTCACCGATAGGTGGTAACGGTTGACCTAATGCTTGTTCTATTTGTTGTCTATATAACATTGCTTGATGTTCTTGTATGTTGGCTCCTATTGACTTCATGGCTACAGGATTTTTTTGTACCATAGGGTTTTGCATAAACGCTGAATGCGAAGCAATATACGCTTCATGGTTTTGAAAATCGTAAGCTTTTATCGGATTACCCGTAATAACTGCTTGTTCTTCACTAATAGGGTCTCTAGCAGGTACTTCTTTTTTCTCAGGTAATACTGAATCAATATCTTTAATATTTAAGGCTATATACATTTTACGATAAGCTGCTCTTAAGTCATGTAACTGCGGAGCGGATTGTGCCATTTGTAATTGTGTTTGAGCTAATGTAATTCTTTGAGTCATACTGAATATGTTAGGGTCACTAACAGGTATCACATCTATAGAACTATCAAAATCTTCTTTAAATACATTTTCTGAAGCACCTTGTACTTGATATGGGTATTGTGGTGGTAAAAACTCACCAAAAACTCTTTTTAATATTTTAAATTCTGTTCTTTGTGCGTAATGTAATCTTTTATGGATTGCGGACATAACTCGTTGTCCTTTTTCCATTAAAGCTACCGTAGTACCTACAGGAGCTTCAGAGTTACCGTCTCCTGTTGGATCTTCTACAGTTGCAGCAAATCGTTTACCAGAATCTACTAATGCTCCTAATAATTGCGTTAAAGTACCGCTTGGCTCTTTATATGGTAATGGAAGGAAAGCATCTTGTAATCTGCCTCCTGGAGCGTCTACATCTCGCCATTCTCCTGGCTGTAATGGGTCATCGTGACGTTGAATATTTAATCCACGTGATTTAAAACCTGCTGGAAGGTTAGAAAGCGTACCTGCGTCTATTAATTGACGTAAAATTGCAGTAACCGACTTAGTTAAGCCTCCCATCATGTGAATTAACCCAAAACCGTAAAAACCCAGTCCTGGAAGGAACTTATAATGCGTAAAATGCTCTATTTTTCTTCGCATAGGGTCATTTTCGTTATAATTAGGTCTTATTGATAATACTTCGTTGTTATCTTTACAAATAGTTACTATATACGGCAGTGCTAACCCTGTTTCTTCACCATTTTCGTTTGTATCTTCGAAACCTGCTAAATCTAAGTCAACATGCATCTCTAATAGGGTAAATTCTTCATCAGTTATTGTTCTAGATATGCCTTGTAGCTCCTCAATCTTTTCATCTATATCAGATGTGTCAGAAGCACTACTTGGTGCCATCATTTCGGTGTCTCTATAGAACCCTGATAACTGTAATTTACGTAATTCGTTCTCAGTCATGTGGATAACGTGGGTAATTCGTGGTGCACTAAGTAAATCTACTGCGTAATACGGTACAACTAAGTGTTCTGATTTAACAAAACGAGCTACAGCACGTCCTAACGACGGATCGTAATAAACTTTTTTAAATGCGGAACCTGATAACGGTAAATAAAACAATAATTGATCCATTTCAGGATCGTATTCTTCCATTTTATAAGTTATTTGATAATTCATGAAGTTTTTAACTCTATTAGCTTTTTCAACTTTTGAGTCATCCATCATTCCTAAAACTTCTGTGTCTACAGGTCCACCTGCAGGCAACATTTCTTTATACGCTTGGGCTTGGAATTGGGTTACGGCTTCTGCAAGTATCGGGTGATGAACTCCTGAAGCTCCAACAAAAGGTTGTGACCTAGAATCTGAACGTACACCTAATAAATCTAAACCTTCTGAATAAGTTTGAAACCAATCATCTCTTGATTCTAAATCATCTTCGTAAGAAGACGTTAATTCTGAAGCTATTGATCTTAATTCTCTTTCATCTAATGTTTCTGCTAAATTTTCTCCAAACTTAGAGGGTATTTCTTCTGGCATTTCACTGCCTAAAATAGCGGAGCCGTCGGGTTGTAGAAAAACTTCTGTTTCTTCTTCGGGTTGCTGCATTATTTCTAACTCTATTTCTTCTTGAGGATTAGAAAGCACAGATAAAGGTTGTTTTTCAATAGCCATGGATGTACATCATATTACGTATTTCATTAATAATAAACCCTTTCGCCGCCGAAATATTCTTCTTCGTCAACATAGTCACTGGTTAGTTGTAAAAAACCACCTTCTCTAAACCTTGCTAACGCTAAAGTAGTAGCATCAACTAAGTCATCATTTTCTCCCGATGGAAAATCAGAAACTTCTTCCATTAATTCTTCACCGAATCTATTATCAGGAACCCAGACTCTACCGTCTTGGAAAATAGGTGAAACAGAATTTAACCTAGCGATTTTATCTTGACCTTTTCCTGGAGAAAAAGTATTTACAGGAATACCAACTCTACGTAATTCTTGTACTAATGGAATCCCTGAAGCTTTAGCTTCGATAATTACGGTATCGGGTTGCCAATAATCGTATAAACGTAATGCTTCTGCTTTTAGTTCAGGAAAATCAAAACGTTCTTTTATACAATCTATTAAAATTAAATGAGCTTCGTTACCATGATATGTTTCTTCGCCTATTTTACCTTCAGGATAAAAAACTCCCCATGTGGTTATAGCGGTAAAGTCAGCTCTTTCTGATTTTAAAAATGCGGTATCGTAACTTTGTATTAAATAATCACATTTAGGTGGTTTGTTTTCATCCCAAACATTAAACCATTCTTTAGGGATAATCGAAATACCTTCACCTGTGGGACGTTGCATATATTGTGCCGCCCATTTAGAAGGACTAACCGAAGCCTTAATACTTTCTAATTCTTTTAACTTCCAAAAATTTTCCCAAAGCGGTTTGCCTGAAGGTAATATTGCAGGAAACTCTATAATTTCCCATTGATCAGCTCCTTCATCTTGTGCCATTTTTCTAGTTAAACGACCTGTTAAATCTTTTTTATTCCAACGCGTCATAACGATAACGATTGCACCTCCTGGTTGTAATCTTTGTCGTGGACCCGACATATACCATTCGTAAGCTTCTTCTAAAGCTTTATCAGACATAGCGTCTTGCTCTGAATGCGGGTCATCAATAATAAATAAATCTGCACCCCTTCCCGCTAACGCACCACCAATACCTGCGGCATAGTATTCCCCGCCTTTATTAGTTAACCATTTACCCGCGGAACGACTATCGGCTTTTAGTTGTGTTTCTGGAAACAACTCTTGATATTCTTCGCCGTCAATTAAATCACGAACTTTTCTACCAAAGTTAACGGCAAGGTCGGCGGTGTGTGTTGCTTCAATAATTTTTAATTTAGGATTTTTACCTAACAAATATGCAGGAAATAAATGCGAAGCAAATTCAGATTTAGTATGTCTAGGTGGCATATTTATTATTAAACGTTTTAATTTACCACTCGCTATATCATCAAAAGCTTTTGCCATTTTTACGTGGTGGTCTCCTGTAATAAATTCTTTCCAAATAGATGTTACAAAATCCATAAAAGTACTTGTTGACTTTTCTTGAAACTCACGTTTAGTTAATTCTTCTAATAAAATCGTAAACTCTTTAGCTTCCGATTTAGTTAGGTATTCCGTGTTTATGGATTTAAGAGCTTTTAGCTTATCAGCGTTTTTTGTCATTATTTAGTTAATAATCGTATAAATTCATCAATGTCATCATAAGGTACTTCTTCTAAAATATCTAAAGTGTTTTTAGGGTCTAAAGAAATTACAGTATTTCCGTAATTTTTAGATGCTAATCTTCCTAAATTAGCAGTAGGAAATTTTATTGCATCAAAACCTAAATCCATAATTCCTTGTCCAACTTCTTTATCAAAAAAAGTAGGAGCTGCAGTGCCTCGTCTAATTTGTGAAACTTGATAAGCAGGTTCGGTGGTTTTAAATCGGGTTGTACCTGATTCAAATCGGGTTGTTGGTCGGTTAAGAAAGTCTATTTGAAGATTTCTTAATGTTTTATCAACTTGTTTGGGTGTGTTCGATACGTCTAAAACATTGCTAAAATTAGGACGAGTAATATAGGCTGATCCAGGACGACCTTTAGAAATTTTTCCTTCAGTAAATATTTTAATTCTAGGATCGTTAAATTTATCAGCTAAATAAACTCCACCTTCGGAACCATAGCCTTCAGGTAATTTAAGACTTTTAATACCTGTTGTTTGACTACCGTGGAATAAACTACTTGGTTCTTTTATCGCACTTAAAATACCTGTGTTTTTTGCTTTTCTAGCAGCCTCTATCCCCAGCAGATCATGACCTGTTTCTTTTACTATATCAGTATTAATAATTTTTTCTTGTCCTACTAACCTAGCTTCCTCTCTTTTTAATCGAGCAAGAGTCTTTGCATTATCTTCTGTAGCACTGTTTTTAGTTTCTCTTTTAATAGCTAATCTAACTTTTTCTAATTGTCTAGTAACATCATTAAATCGATTATACAAAGCTATCGGAATATCACTCAGTATAGTAGCTCCTTTTACTCCTGCTCCTGCTCCACCAATTAAATTTAACGGATCCATAAGGAAGTCTGCAGTGCCTTTACCGAAAGATTTTAATTTCTGATAATCAGGTTTATTAGCAATATTAGGATTTATTGTTTCGATAAGCCCCGCTAATCCATCACCTTTCATATTGTTGATTAGTTGTTCTAAAGAACCTACTTGTGGTTTAAATTCTTGTTCCCTGACAGCCATAGTTTGGAAGTATAGGGTATATTTAAAAAGATCAAAAGTCTTTAAAAAGTAAAGGAGAAGTCGCTAGGGGTGGGTTTCAATGTTCGCGGACTTTTTTAATCGTCGGATTCTTTATCGTAGTCTCTGTAGTATTGAATGATTGCTAAAATGTTTTTAGTGTACCGAGTTATTTCTGCCATATTCATAGACAGATTTTCATATTCTTTAGTCGTTAATGCGTAGTACGCTACCGCAGGAGCTTTACCGTCTTTTACTAATTTTAAATATTCTTCCATTAATTCAGGAGTTAATACTTCAAACTTAACGTCTACCGCTTGGATTTCTATAGGCAACGGTGGGTGGTACATTGGGGCAGGTAACGCTATCGTATTAACATCAACAGGTCTAACGGGAAGTAACGAACAACCGCTGACCGCGATTAACAAAAATATACTAATTAGTAACTGTTTCATCTTCATTGACCGTGGTTAATTCTACTAAGTTCGTCATTACCTTTTTAGTAGCTTTATTAATAATTTTTTCTACTAACTTCGGTTTATTTAACGCAAGGTTATCTAGATCGTGCTTAGCAAATGTGTTTCTGAGTTTAGAGACTTCCCGTAGGGCGTTTTGTTTTTCCGTTTCCAACTTACCGAGGTCCGCGGATAGCTGTTCTTGTTTAACTAGGTATTGTTTTATAGAATCATTTTGTTCAGATATTTTATCTGTTAATACTATTTGATTGGCTTTGGCTTGTGTTAATTGGTTAAATAGATACGAAGACCCTGCCAAACTAGCTACCAAGAGAGCTCCAAGAATTAAACTTAATTTAAAACCCATTACACATCCATACTGTAAGTGTTCATTAAAAAATCTTGAAAAGAACTAGGAAGACTACGATGTTTTTCTTTATATCTTTGTAATTCAGGCATTAATTCATTAGCAAATGGAGATATCGTTTCTGAGCCTATAACTTTGTTAATTTCTTTTACATTATCATCTCGAAATAGGTTAATAAAATCAGAAAATTCTGACTCTATTGTTTCAGGATTTATGGGTATATCAGCGTTAGCGTCGTACCCATCATTAAAGAAACTGTGTGGACTTTTTTGATATCCTTTTTCATAAATATATGATGGAGAAAATCTTTGACGGTCTACTGTTTTTAATTGTTCTATAGCATCAATACGTTCATCGTAACCTAGTTCAGATAAAATTTCATTTATTCTGTTTGGTTCGGGTTTAGGTTCTTGAGCAACTAGAGGACCCGCAAACATACCGCCTTCAGGTTTTATGATATCGTAATTTACATTGCCTTTAACAGTATCCACATTAAACATGTTTTTTAGTAAACCCATAATACCCATTGCAAAAGTATATTCGAAAAAATTTTTTTCGCAAAATTTTTTATCATAGGGACTTTTGTAAAGTAGTACGTATTATGGACGTGACACTAAGGTGTGGCGGAGGGTAGGTACCCGAAATGTCAATAGGGGGGTATAGGCTAAATAGTTATATAAGCTAGTGTGCTTATAACTTATAGTTATTGGTTAATTATTGTACAACTGTTTAAATATTGTACAGGGTAAGTGTATGGGTAAGGGTAAGGGTAAGGGTAGATATGACAGGCAATAAAAAACCCTAGTAGTTTATAGAGCTACTAGGGTTATTTTAATTTAGGTTAAGGACTAGCTGATCTTGATGTACTTAGCATAATTATCTATGCCAAATTGAACGCTAGCTTTTCTTTCTGTTATTTTGTTAGTGAATGATGTACCGCTAACATAGTGTGTCCAAAAAGATTTTTGTCCTAAGCGTGTTTGTATACCTTGCGTATATTTACCGCCGTTAACATCTAAGTATTCAGATGCTTGCCATAGCTCATCTAATTGCTTAAGAGTACAAGACCCGCCGAACTCATTAACAACAAGTGTTAAAACTGTTGCTAATTGTTTAGGTAATGAAGCTGAACAACCCGAAGAATAAAATTCATCAGATACCCATACTTTAGAGTTTAAGTTTAAAGAACCACTACCACCACTAGGCATAGGGATTTTACCCGTTGCTTTGTTAGTCGTAGAACCTACAGCTTTTGAAGGGCTGCTAACCTTGTTATTTATATTTGTCATGTATTCACTATACACTAATCTAACTAAACTACAAGCACTAATCTAAACTAATCTAAACTAAGCTAAGCTAACCTAAGCTAAACTAAATCCTAATTAAATCCTCAAATCGCTCGCTCGCTGCGTCCCTCGCTCCCTGGATCGTTGGGTTCGGGTCAGGGTCAGGGTTCGGGTAGAGCGATAGAGTAGAGTAGATTGATAGAGTGATAGAGTAGAGTAGAGCGATAGAGTGACTGGATCCAATCAAGCTGACTGGATTCAATCAGTTTGACTGAAGTCACCTTCGATGACATTGGATTCAGTAGAGCGTTTCTTTATTAATTCTTCGAGTCGAGTGAGTATGTCGTCCTTGGACATCAGATCGATCTTCGCGGTTAGTATCTCGCGTCTATCAATGTAGAGTCCACCAGCCTTGCCTCGATGAACCTCGGCTGTTATTGCCGCGGATATCTGTCCTTGGTCTTTGGCTTCTTCTCGTAGATCGTGAAGCGTGGACAAATGGCTCTCTAGAGAAACTGCGTCCCTCTCTGAGGCGGCGATTTCCAAGTCTATCAAGTAGTTTCGTACAACTGGGTTATGATTCAGTAATACACTGCCTTGTGTCTTAGCACCCTTCCTGTCTTTCGTATACCCTGCTTTGATAGCAGCTTCGGTAGCTGTTTGACCTTTAAAATACTCCTTACAAAACTTCTTTTGTTTCGAGTTGAGTGGTTGCCAAGTCTTACCCTTGTCGTCAAGGAATGCTTTGCCGTCTTCCGTCGGAACAAGTGAAGTGTATGTTAGCTGCTTCATATATATCTCCTGAGTCTAATAGAGTTATTACAATAATATTAGAAAATAATAGATTTAAATAGTTTTCTCATGCCCTCTAGTGAATCATACCCTATGTTTCTAATAACTAATAGAAAATCTATTAGTTTTGATAGAGTCAACATTCGAATGATATAGACCATCGTAGAACGATTCTATTAGTATATTAGAGATATTAGTACATTTGAAAAACTTTTTTGAAAAACTTTTTTAATTTACCAGATAACAATACAATAGATTTAATAATAAAAAACCCCCGAACCACTGAACGCGGCACGGGGGCATTTAGTAGAGTTTATTTAATAGAGATTATTAAAAGGATCGATTTGGAAACCTTCCCATAGATGCTCAAAGATCTCACTAATACCGATAAACTCTTTATACGTAGACAGTAGACTATCCTGAAGCCAACGTACAGAGATATCACAATCACCATCTTGATTAGACGTATATAGTATTACAGCATGAGTCACTTCGGGACGCATACGATTACTTAACTTATATGAATCGGTATAGTAGTCCGCAGGGAAACAATCTTTAGGAGTATACTTTTTTAGAGTACGATAAAAAACACTATTACAACTCGTTAGACAAGTAGTAGGTATAAACAAAGCATTACGCGAGTCAGTTTCATAATGACCAAGATTTAAAAGCATAGGACCATCACTAAACTTTTTAGGCATATTAAACTTACCATCAGACTCATAATATTTTTTAGAATCATGACCAGTACGATCATAGTATTTACCATAGAGATCACCAGGATTAAAGTCTAGCGAAACATCGTATAGATTAGGCTCGAACATATCCATTGGATCGAACGTAGCAGCATCATAGGAACACAGCCAGTACCATACGAATTCGTTATGATTCTTTCTTATTGTTTCGACTAATGTATGACTGTGCTCTACTCCTTCTCTCAGAGCTTTTGTCAATTTAGTGTTTATATTTATTTTTTCTTTCATATTATTTCTCCTTTCTCTAACCTAATCACCATACATGTGCCTCCGAACTCGTGGGTGATATAAGTATAGTTATCATCTTCACTCATTTTGGTAGTAATAGACCAATCATTGTTATAATAATGACCTAACTCTTTACCGCTCGGTGTTTCAGGGTAGTCAGCAGCGTCTGCTCCTTCGTATATTTCCCCACCGTTCTTAAGTTGTATCCATTTTTCTTTCATTTCTTTCTCCTTTCTTTGTTATTAAAATCGCTAAACCTTTTTAGCTATACGTATATTATACTTACGATTTACCAAGCGAACAAAGCAGTAGTAGAGCGTTACCAGTAATAAAAAACCCCCGATTATCGTAACAATCGAGGGTTGTAGTTTGACTGTCGCTAAGTCTAAATCTTCTGTTTTATTTTGGTTTTAAACCAGTAGAGTCATATGCTCTATTTTACTTAAAGATTCGCTTACGCTGTTATCAGTCTTTACTTTGTATTAAATAATCACATTCTTTATCATGTCTCGTAATCTGAGCTATATGACATGCATGTAGATCTCCTGAATGTACACTCAATATGTTGTAGATATAATCTGCGTCTTCGTACAGTATCGAGTGAGCTATAGTAGTTACCCCACTTTTCGGTTCTATCGACATCGTATTATGTAATGTTAATCCATTAACTCCGAAGGGAATCGATGGATGACCTGCATCTGCTAGGTCATTTAGCAAACAAGCTCCATCTTCTGATAATGGTATCACTGAATGCCACTCATCCACTCGATGTTTATCAAGTTCTTTTTGTATATCTTCGTATGTTTCTTTATTTGTCATATTATTTCCTATGTCTGAATAAAAAGCACTGGTGCTCGACTTCATTGATGTAGTGGGCTATATATACCCAATCGTCATCTTCCATCGTATAAATATATAATCCGACTGGTCCCATCGCACCGTGAACATCACCTGCATGCTGTCGTTTCGAAAATTCTATTGTTTCTCCCACAACTATCGCAATATCGCTCGAGTCGTCCATTGCTTCTTGTATCCACTCGTCGTGGGTAGATTCCCATGAGAATACATCCGCTTTATCAAATCTAACTGTTTCCATTTCTTTCTCTCTTTCTTACGCCTCGGGATAATTCCCTAACGCCTATATATATTATAAAGGGGAACAAACCCACTTTAAAGCAGTAGCCGAAACGCCAAGCGAAGCTCTACGCATTCTTGTTATCAGGAAATTTTGTTATTGGTTCTAAATTACCGTCACCTAAATACCAAAATCCTAACTTAGTAATAGAGTCGATAACAATAATCTCGGCACCTTCCCAGTTTTGTAGTATAGGGTCGTCCGTTAGCTCTCCTGCGTGTTCCTCGATTAGTCCGAGTTGGTTATCAATCACACTAGCCCAAAGCTCACCGTAGAGTTCTTCTACTTTTTGGAAGTCTTCTACCGTGCCTCTAAATATTCTATGCCAACCTTTCGGACTACTGACACTGTAATTAGTTTTCCTGATTGCGTCTGATGCAGGGTCTAATATATAAAACTCAAATATTTTATCTGTCATAACTCCTCCTTGTACTTTTTATTGGATATGAAGGTAAAGTATGGGCTGTTGCCCTACCCGTTAATCCTTCTGTCAAATATCTCCTAAGTTTTTCATCATTTGGAGGTAATGATATTCTTTCTTTTTTCATAACTTTCTCCTTTATATATTATCCGTTATTGTTAGCGTCAAACCATGATTTTACTGCTACTCTGATAGCATTCGTTCTACCAATCTTAGCTCCTGTTTGTTGTGTTAACATTTCTGCAATATAGTCTATATCTTCGGCTAAATCGTCAGGTAATGCCACATTTGTGCGTTTATCTTGATTATTCATTCTTTCTCCTTTCTAGTTAATCGCGTTAAACCCTTAACGCGTAAATATATTATAAAGCCCATTATTTACAGTTTAAAGCAGTAATAGAGTGGAGTGCTTTCGTCAGACAACCGCACTCCGAGTTGTTATGACAGGGTAAAATAAATTAAAACCTGCTGACTTGTGATTAGTTCGGGTATGGTTCCTACTTATCCCTAATTCAGCCTTCACCTGTATCCAGGATTTTATAAAGGCACATCCCCTAATCACGAATTTTGCCATTCCTTCGTTAACTGCTGTAAGTATAGTATATAAGAATCGTACCTACTCATTGTTTCCTTCTCCGAATAAAGGTTTGGTCTTGTTAAACCTTCCTTAGGTTCGAAATCATCACTATCTTTTATAAACGCTCGTGCACAAAGTTGTCCCTTACCTAGTCCTTGTAGAACGGTATCGCGTTCATCATAGACCTGTATATAGAGTACATGGATCGCTATACTCGTAGTAGAATCAGCTAATATACCGTAAGTGATTTCTTCCTCTACTGTATATACTTTATAAGTGTCACTCATCATTGATCTCCTTAAATTTATTAATTAAAAAATCTTGATTAGCTTCGAAATATTCGTCACGAGTCAGTGTATTAATTTCTCGATAGCCTTCAGACTCTACTAAATAAGCTTTGTACATATTATCTAAAAACTTATCGTAAGCGGTTCGATTATCTTCATAACCGAACTCATATTCTTTTAGTATTTTTTCTATATCCATAATTAATCCAGTAAAATCATATACGCTTCAGGTTCGTGTTCCGCAAACCAATTGATACCTTCGCGTAAATCTTCATAGTGACCTAACGCTTCGCTACCTTTGATAAAATCGTAAACGGCAAGAGCATCGGGTTCTAACATTACGCTGTCGCCTGAAAAAGGGTTTGTAACCTTTAATGGCTTAGTATCCATTATTTCTAGACCTGTTGGTAAAGTTCTGTCTGTCATGCTTCCTCCTTTAATTGTTCTGTTAAGTTTTCTAAAAAATAAACAACATCAGTTATTAACTCCTCTAAAGTTTCCTCATTTTCTGTACCACCATGTACTCTTTTAATATGGTTAAGATTATTACTTGAAATAGTCTTTTTAATATCAATAGCATTAAAATATGCATTAGTCGTATCGTTATAGAAATCGTTCATGCTTCCTCCCATGTTTTTACTTTTGTTATTTCTAAAGTGTCTTTATATACACTCCACCTATCCCACATAATATCTATAGCATGGTCTTTGCTCTCAGCATGGTCATCTACAGAGTCTATTTGTATAGTTGTACTTACTGTTATCTCATATACTTTCATAACCTACCTCCCTAGTGTGTTTTGTTCTACGTATTCAGGATCGAAATCTTCTGCAGGACCCTGAGCTATA
>Ga0209634_1001091_pt1 | contig 20407 bp, 31 predicted proteins | sample LinPmetageLP40_FD_184043 | JGI IMG/M metagenome (GOLD analysis project Ga0209634, IMG submission 184043) | Marine viral communities from the Pacific Ocean - LP-40 (SPAdes) (version 2) | ecosystem: Environmental > Aquatic > Marine > Oceanic | place: Pacific Ocean | collected 2010-08-26 | reverse complement strand
GGTCGAGGGTCTATACGCCAACGCATCAGCTCACAAGGACATATACGATGACTTAGACAAGGTGTCTGATGATTGGTACAATGAGATGGAGGAGAAAGAGATTCAATGGGACTAAACCATCAGCCCTAACGGGCGGTGTCTTAACCAAAATTATTAACAACCAATAAAATATTATGAATGAAATAAAAACACCTATTGAATCAATAGATTCGTATGCGGATTACTTAGAAATATTAAAAGTGTCCAAGTTAGATGACGGAGCACTATTAGACTTAGTCATTGATGCCACTACACAAGAGCCTAGTCCCGAAGGACTACCGACTGACAGAGACATTCTTATGTCAATTAACAACGCACTATACCATCACTTCAACGAGGAGAATTAAAATAAATTATGACAGTACAAGAACTAATCAAAGAACTAAAAACACTCGACCCATACGCAGAGGTACGCATCCAAGAAGATAAACCTTGCGGGTGCGGGTACGTCTACGATTTCTACGGGGTCGAAGAGATGGAAGCCACAAGCACTGAGGAATCCGAAGTGTTTTTATTATTCAAAATCTAACCTAGTCTCCTTAAGGATACAGTATCGTTAAGGTCAACTCTCTCTTTGTAATAGAGAGAGAACTCCTTAAGGATACACCTAACAATAACACAGTCAAGAAAAAATATGAAAATACAAATATACGATATAGAATACATTTGGTTCGACGAACCAAACGAGCCTAGATTTACGCAAGTATCTGTAGGCTTTTGCCCATTCGAAGAGTGGGGAGATGATATGGATAAGTGGACATCAGACCAAACAAGATTTGACGAAAGCATCTTTCACTTCTTTGAGGACATCGAAGATTTAAAGCATTATGCAAGGGAAGATGATGGCAAGGGAGAGTGGTTTATAAAAGAATACTCAACAAACGGAAAGCCCTTTGATCCAAGCACAATATAAATAATCAACCAATAAAATTATGAACAACGACACAAAGATTTATATCCTATCGAGTCTTGTTATGATCGGGGTGTTCTTCGCCTTACTCATAATGGGAATAGATAGAGAAGCAGAGAGAATAGAATTACAAACACAATCTTGGAAAGACCAAGGCTACCCAATCGGAGAATAAAATTATGAACACAATACACTTACCAATACTTACACTCATCAAGAGGGTAGAAGATATGAAACAAAAGAATAAAAATCTTTATCTTAAGAATGATTACATCAACAATGACCTAGACCACATCATCGAAGAACTCAGAACCATAAAGCTTGAGGTCGTAGCACACGAGACGAACATCATTGAAGGATACAACAAGGCTGAAGCTGACTTATTCTTAGGTAGGAATCTAGACAAGGATGAGTGGTACGAACTCAAGGATGATATGCTCGGCAATGCTTACATATGGGGACAAGTCGGGGAGTTCGCTAACGATTGGATACAAGATAACATTATAGATAAGGAGGAAGAATAAAATTATGACTACACCAATACAATTATTAAACGCAACTACAGAAGAATACAAGTGGTCTGACTCAGATTTACTTGAAGTGGTAACACAAGCTACTACTCAGATAGACGGAGCTAGTGGGTGGGATACCGAATCGGATAGAACACCGACTGCTAAAGAAATACTAATGGCAATCAACAATGCATTGTATCAGCACTTCAACGAGGAATCAGCCTCATAAAATTATGATTACATTTGAACAAATAATATTAGCAATAGCACTAGTCGAAAGTTCCTTGAATCCCCTAGCAGTAGGGGACAACGGGAACGCAGTCGGCTACCTACAAATTACACCCGCTGTAGTACAAGATGTTAACACATTCTACGGCTCGACCTACTCGCTCGATGACAGATACGATGTGGTCAAGTCAGTGAATATGTGTAAGAAGTATCTCAACTATTGGGGTGATGTATACGAACAGAAGACGGGACTTAAACCAACGGCAGAGATCTACGCCAAGATGTGGAATGGTGGATGCTACGCTTGGAAGAAGACTGACCCCAAGGTACTGAAGAACCTTGACATCTATTGGGATAAAGTGTTGACTGAAATGCATAGACTTTATGATACAAAATGAAAACGAATGGTACGCTATGCTCGACGAGATCGAGCAAGCATCAATGCCACACCACATAGACAAGATGGCAGAACTCCACGATCTAGAGGTACAGACCGAGGGTCGTGTTCAAGTAATACACATAACTAAAACCAACCCGCGAGGATAATACAATGATACTTAAAATAAATACTTACGATGAAAAGATAGCACTGCTGTCGGCACTATGGTCACGGCAAGATGTCATCAACAAAGAGATAACCGAGGCAGTAATAGAGATGGCAACTGACGCTGACTTCGGTGGCAAAGAATATTGGGTAGACAAACTTACTGATTTAGGTTCGGACTTAAATAGGATCCGGCTCATCACGGATAGGGTAAAGCAGTTAAGCATTACAACTATCGAGCCACCGGCAAGTGACGAACAATTATAATAATAAATGGTTGACAGCGTAGGGTGAGCCGTTCATTACTTGTGAATGGCTCACTTCTATGACTGCACAAAAGAGGCTAGCTTTGTAGAGGATGTTACGACACCCGCTCAAGCTAGGAAACACAACACCAAGACATACCCTTCCGTTACTACTATACTCGGGATAATAAAGGATGACTTCTTGGATTCAATTTACAAACCGAGGATGATGGTAGACCTCGCGCGCAAGCACCCGAACCTAATGTGGCGGGACATCGAGACACTAGTCTACGGCACGCGTGAGCATCCTACTACGGGCAACACGATCGGGTCATCCGAGTTCGGTACTGCCGTACACAAATGCATAGAGGAAATGGTAGGCGAATTAATCTATGACATACAGCCGGATCGAAACCCTTACGATGAGTGGGCTGAACCTTTCCTTGAATGGATAGAAGAGAGTGGCACCAAGCCATTGTGCTGTGAGTACATAGTAAGTTCTCACACAATCAAGACAGCCGGATCCATAGACTTTATGGGATACGACGAGGACGATAAGTTATTCCTCGCTGACTACAAATGCAGAACTAATACCAAGGGCAAGGCTAAGACTTACCCGAAGGACTGCGAACAGTTAGCTATTGAATCCTATATGGTAATGAAGGAGGCCGGTCTAGATTACTTACCTAGGTGCATCACAGTATGCATTGACTGCGATACCAAGAAGCACTACCACAAGGAGTGGAGCGAAGCTGATATGAAGATAGGTATACAAAATTTTAAATACGCCAGTAAATTATTCTGGAACAAACGAATGAAAAAATAATATGGACAATATAAACTTAGAAGAATACTTAGAGGGAGTACACGCAGACAATGCCATACAGTTTGAAGGACTTGACTACGCCATAGTCGGAACAAGTCACGACGGGTACTTGGTCTATGACTACAACAGAATGATCGAATGCTTTGTAGCTGATGACGATATGACTGTAGATGAAGCCATTGAGTGGATTGACTACAATGTCCTTAGCATAAATTCGGGAACGGGGTTCATTGTATTATACAGTTATGAATCAATATGAGATATTATACAGACACTTTGATATGCCTACTGATTATCGTGGCTATACTCACAAGTGGGGCAATACAAAGGATGATGCGATCCGTAAGCTGTCAGTTATTAAGCCGGACAAACAAGGTAGAGGCCGGACTAAGAAGGGTGCGGTCATACAAATATTGGAGGTGAATGAAATCTAATGGGTAAAGGAATGCAACCAAAGAAAGGCTACAATCAAAAAGCTTATGATGAAAATTATGATGAGATAGATTGGAGCAAAACAAGAAAACAAAATGTACGTACCTCAAAACAAACTAGCAAAGTGGAGAAAAAATAATACCCCGGAGGAATGCCCCGTGTTAAACAGAGAGACAGAGGATTGGGTGGTTGACCACGACCACAAGAGCGGAGAGATCCGCGGTGTAATAAGCCGGCAAGCCAACACGTTGATAGGTAAGATCGAGAATATATTTACGACGATGTGTAAGGGTGATCCCAAACATTTACCTACTGTGCTCGAGAACATAGCTACCTATTTGAGACAGCCCGGATCTGATTTACTTCACCCGGTTGGACTTAATCAATTGACAAGTCGGTTCAAAAATAATTTACTAAAGGATGACCAATGTTTTTTATTGGTTGTCTTGGGGTCAACTAACAGTGAAGTTGATGCTTGCATTAATGTTAAGGCTCGGGTAAAACTATTCAAACAATTGGTAAAAGATTTTTATGACAACAGAAACACAACCACAAAAACTAATGTCGATTCAGACGGAACTCAAAGCTCCAAAGGGTCAGACAAACAAATTCGGAGGGTACTCTTATCGCTCCGCAGAGGATATACTCGAAGCAGTAAAGCCTCTCCTAAAGAAATATAAATGCGACCTAACACTCAGCGATGACATCGTCGCTGTAGGTGGTAGAGTCTATGTCAAAGCAACCGCGATGCTGTGCGACACCGATGTGATAGCAGAGGTAAGTGCATTCGCTAGAGAAGCTGAGACAAAGAAAGGTATGGACGATGCACAGATCACCGGATCCGCTAGCTCATACGCACGCAAGTACGCACTCAACGGCCTCTTCTGTATCGATGATACGAAGGACGCTGATGCTACCAACACTCACGGTAAATCAGAAAAGATAAAATCTTACAAAGATATACAAATTACTAAACCAAAAACTAAAGAAGACTTGTTTTAATTATGAACCAATACGATAATAATAACCGCGGAGTTCTATTCAAGAATGACCGCAAGGAAAAAGAAACTCACCCGGACTTCCGTGGAAACATAGAAGTAGACGGCAAGGAGTACTACATCAAGGGATGGAAGAAGGTATCCTCAAAGGACGTACCATTCATCTCTTTAGCAGTTGATCTAAAGGAAGCTACGAAGCCTAAGGCTCCGGCTCCGGTTGACGTTAACGACAACGATCCGTTCTAAATGACGGAGTTCGACAAAGAGTGGTGGGATAAATTCCGATACGAAGAAGTAAAGGAAATCCTTGAACTCACTGGCAATAAGAACTCGGACTACACGGGTGGAGACAAGTGCTCCAACCCGTTCGAGAACTTCGACGGCAGTACTGAGTTCGGGATTGATCCACTCGTCGGCCTATCCCTCCGGATGCAAGATAAGTTCCAAAGACTTAAGGCATTCACCCGAGACGGACGGCTGTCAGTAAATTCTGATGGCGATAAACCTCGTGATATATTTCGAGATCTAATTGGTTACTCGTTGATAGCCATAGGGATGCTCGAACGCTCTAAAAAATAACAGTAGGGTGTGGTAGAATCTTCCCTCCACAATAACGTGGAAGGAAGTCTATCATCCTATATAAATTAAAACCATTATGTTAAACACAATACACGAAGCAACTGAAGTATCACTCAATGCGTACAACGCAATAGAAACAAACGAAATCGGCAGAGGAAACCGAGATCGTTTTAGATTCCTCGGACAGTGTTTAAGAAGTTTGACTAAGCAACTCGAAGAAGAGAATGATAGACTTAGCCGAACCGAATAACAGAGAAGCCGAAGAGAAATTAATATCGTGCCTATGTATGGAGGGAGATTCCCAAGCATACGATGGCATTGCCTCCCGGATAAACGGAGAGGATTTTTACTACTTAAGTAATAGGTTATTGTTTCAATCAATAGCTCACTTAAGCGAAACACAAACACCGATAGATGAGGTATCCATTATGGAGCACCTCAAGTCCATCGAGTGCCTTGAAGAAGTTGACGGGGTCAGTGGTATTATGGAAGTGCTCGGACGTTCAGCGTCGGGACTTCAAATGAAATACTATACTGACTTAGTACTAGAGAAGTCAAAGCTACGAACACTAAGAAAAACATACCTAATGGGTGCAGAGAATGCATCGACCGAAACTGCCAAGTCCGACGCAATCAAAGCGGATGTGGACGATCAGCTCGGCAAGGTGATGGAAGTCATAGACCAAAGCCAATCCATTAAGGATTCGGCTAATGAATTAAAAGAGGACTTCACTCAGATGCTCAAGGGTGAGTTCACCAATGACGTAGTCCGGACTCATCTACCTCAGCTCGACAGTATGTTGGGTAGTGGTGGTATCGGGGCCGGAGAAGTACTAACGCTGTCAGCTCCCACGTCTTGTGGTAAGTCAGCACTAGCATTATTCATAGCCTTGAAGGCCGTCCGTAATGACGCTGTACCTACCCTTATATTCTCTTTGGAGATGCCACAGAAGCAGATCACCAAACGTATGGTGCAATGCGTTTCTGGACGCAACGTGAGGCAGATACAAGAGCGTGTGATAACTGATGCTAATATGCAGAAGGTTAATGATGCGATAGATGAGGTAAGTAACTTACCTATATACACCGCGCACACAGCCAACAGCCCACAAGATATCGTCAGCCAAACAAGAACCTTCGTTAAGAAGCACGGGGTAAAGCTAGTACTTATTGATTACTTGCAGTTAATACCGTGGTCACGTAAGGCTAACAGTAAGGCCGAGGGTATAGCTGATATATCTCACAAGATAAAACAGATGGCCCTTGAACTAAACATAAGTGTCATACTTCTATCACAAGTAAACAGAGAGGGAGCTAAGAGAGAGACCGGCCTTAGCTTATATGACCTCAAGGATTCCGGTGACATCGAGAACGATGCAGACATTGTTCTTTTACTATGGCCCAAGAACGGGGACATCGAGGGTGCTAAATCCTCTGACTCCAAGGGCCCTTACACAGATCTCCAATACACCATAGCTAAGAACCGTGAAGGTGAGCGTGGTGTAGGCGGGTATCTTAAATTCTATCACTGCCTAGGCAGATTCCAATAACAATTATGAACTCAAGATATATATTAAATTACGTTGCTCAAATGTTTGAGGTAGATCCTACCCACGTACAGCAACAAGGCAGAGGCAGACGATCAGTAGCAAAAGCTAGGGACGTTTACTTCTACTTACTAGAAGAAACCGGCAAGAGCCACCACGAGATAGCAAAGATAGGAGGCCGAGAAAGATCGAGCGTCACGTGTGCTATTAAAAGAACTAAGGAAGCTATGAAGAAAGAAAAGCTACTCAACAAGAGAGTGAAATCATTGCTAGATATAGTTTTGAATACAACAATTAACGAGCCCGCATACAGATGACGGAGCCGGAAATTGCAGAAGGTCTTATGAAGGCTTACCCGAAAATGGGTAAGCTTATTAAGGCTGACGATGAACACTCACCATATGACTACGAGAATAACAGCTACTTGTTTGAATTCAAATCAAGGAAGGACAGTTGGAATCCTTGGATCATAGAGCAATTAAAGGTTGACACCAATATAAATATAGCCGAGAGTCTAAAGAAAGATTTCCTTTTCCTTATAGAAAACAATGGGACAGCATACGTCTGGAACATATCTCACTTAGTAAGAAACCAATATGACTTTCAATTCCATCAGAAAAAAGTTCCTAGTGCTACGGAACTTACTGATAACCCTCACCGAAACGGAGTGATGATTACTAAACCAGTAGGATTCGTGTACGTCGAGGACGCAGAGGTAGTAGATTTAACTGGTTAGGTTCAGTTATGTTATAGTTATGTACTGTGTGTTGTACGTATGAATGGTTAAAGCCCAGTCCTTTTTTAAATTTTTTAAAGGGCTGGGTTTTTTATTGCTTAATTAAATCCATAATGGATTTCAATGCTGGGTCATAGATGGCCTCCTTCATAGGAGTAATCACTGCGTCACCCAACGGGTCATCCCTATATATAGGAAGCTCACCGGCTCTACGTTTGTAGAATCGTTTCTTATCTTCCTTGAATACTCCGGGGCCGTAACGGTAGTACCACACATTTGAGTAAGGAGATAATTTAAGGAAAGGATCCATAAAGGATTGCTCTCCATCCCTTACCTTTATAAAATCATTACTCATTTGATATCCTTGAGAAAAATTTACTGGTGCAACGAAAGATGCAACAGTACCAAATGGATCATCAGCAAATTTACCTATAGTAAATGAAGATATACCGGCTATTCTAAACAGACCGTCTACAGCAATATCGTTCTGATATATGTCACGTCCGGAAATCAAAGCCTTAAGTATATCAATAGGGAATCCTACTAACTGAAACAAGAATGCTAAGTACATAAGACCTAGTATTGCATCCTTCTTTTCACCTAAGCTAGATTTAGTGCTAAAGATTACAGCAAGATATCTATTGCCTACTAAGTTTGCTTGTTTAATAACAAACGATTTCATCGTGTATGCCATACGCCAGTTCGGGTTGTCGCTTACAACTAATGGCATCTCCAATCGATTGATAGGTTGTGTCTCTAATAATTTTCTTACGATTGCCTCACGTACTCGGGGTGAGTCGTGTATGCCTTGCTTTAAATCACCTAGTGTAAGATCAGCATCGGCCTCACCTTGCATATAAATTAATTCCTTACGAAGATTTTTATACGCACGACTATTAGGAGACAACTTACTTACTCGTTTCATTCTGTTATAGTTAGTAGTAAGATTAGTTTCCTTAAGCAACTGATCCATACGAGTAAATCCACCGGCCTTAAGCATTGTCCTTACGGCATCGTTCATAAATTTTTTGACACCCCTACCTTTGGGATCAGTTACAAACTCAGCACTTACAGTAGATGTATTGATGCCGGCCATACGTAAAGTAAAGTCCTTCTTGGTAAACAATGTAGCCATTACCCGAGCTATGTTATTGTCCATACTTATAAAAGCTATGTCATATAACTGAGACAGTGTAGTAGTAGGCTGAACCAGAAGGGAACCATAACTAAATGTTCTAGACATTTCGAAGAACATATTTTCTGAACTCTTATTCGGGCCAAACAATTGAGTCAACCCGTACTGAAGATCAAGGAACTTAGTGTTATCAATCTCGCCACGGTCCAAAAGCTCAACAATCTTCAATGGCAATGATCCACTAGAATCCTCGAGGTCAATAACATTTTGGTTCTTTCCGTCAATAGTTACCGGTGTAGTAGTAGCGTTCCTCGCCTTACCTAATAGTTCTTGCTCCGCATTTGCTACTATGATTGATGACACGTACTGCCCGAGTGCTTTAGATGGATCCTCGTAGAACTCAAGCTCCGCCTCGGTTAACATATTGCTAGTCCTTGTTTTGAAATTAGCCGGTATCTTAGATGAGTTAACAAAACTTTTCTTACGCAAATATTTTTGTAACTCCACCGCCTTCTGCTCCATTGTTACTATCTGTATTTCTCCGGCCCCTTGTCTGCGTTTGTTTTCTATTTTAAGGTACTCAACAAAATCTTCTGACACAGCTTGACCGTAGTAATTCATTAACCCTTCGAGATCCTTTACTCGACGTGGGTAGTACTCAAACAAATAGTTTACATCTTGACCACTAGCAATAGCTTGTTGGTGAAGCTTATCTAACAACGGCCTTACTAGTAGATTAAAATCATTCAACAGATTATACTTACGTAGCAATGCGTTACGCTCATTGATTAGAGTATCTCTCTCGGAGTTGTTAACACTGTCAGTGTTAGGGCTGTATGTTAATAATACTTGTAACCGCTTCTTATCCTTTTTGTTTTTAATACCTATCAAACCTAGCTGAAAGCTTCTTAGTACTCTAGTAGCCTCAGTCTGAGCTGTATCTATTTTATTAAAATGCCTTACTAGTTCTGTTTGTATCTCAACGTGTATATCTCTAAAGAACATACTGGCTGTTTGTAAAAATCTTTTTGCTTTTCTTCCGGCTTGGCTCAAGAGCTTTGCCATCTGCCGTTTCTGATAAGAAGGTAGCTTGCCTTCGGGTACATTGGCCGGGTTAGTAATCCTTGAAGCATCTAAACTATTAGTTTCCTCGAGTACTGAGTTAGCCTTGTCTACAATCTTCTGGTTCACCGGCCTAGCATTGGGATCCACTGACTGTAGTAACTTGATTGAGTCAGCTATAATAAACGCTGCCTCCTTGTTGGACTCAAGCTCGGGCCCCATAATTCTAGTAAGGTAGGACTGAACGGATTTGATAAGGGACTTAACCTTCTCCATTGCTTTGCCTTCAAACATAGTACCCTCAGTAGTTTTACCATCCAGTATTTGTTGGATAGCAAACCTAGAATACTCAGCACCGAAGTCAGTATCAGTATCTAACTCACCGTATACTTCTTGTAATAAAAGTTTCTGCTCAGTGGTAAGATCCTTACCGATGTTGGCCATTGCTTTTTCAAACGCAGCCCGAGCTGACAGCTTAGGGTAACGTTTCATAATCACCTTGTGCATAGCCGCGTGAATAGCCTCCTCACGTAGTGCGGCCTTAGATCCCTCGCTACCACGTTTAGCTAATAGCTCCGGGTTGTACTCAATAGTTTGGGTCTCGTAGTTATACTGAGCATCCCTAGTTATATCAGTACGCGCGACAACCTTTACCCCTAGCTTATCAGCTAGCTTCTGTAGGTTAGCTACAGCCTCAGCGATTACTCCTTGCTGTTGGGACTGCTGTTGTTTCTGAGAAGCAGCTACAATTGGTTGTTCACCTCTTATCAAAGGATCAATGCCAAATTCTGTATCTGGTAAAAATACAAATCCACTAGAATCCCTTAAGTTTCTTATAATAGCTTTGTCGTTATTGTCGTAATCCTTTATTTCCTTTACCTCAGATGTAGCTCTTTGCGATAATTGATCTTGAACATTGCTAGGATAATTAGCACGTGAATCTTTTTTCTGTTCATCAATAGCCGGATCCGGGGTATCTTTATATTTTTGCCTAGCTTCTTTAGAACTCTTAGCTGTAACATACCTTATTACTGGTTGGAACTCAGCACTAGGTTTGCCCACTGCTTTTGTAGAACCACGGACAGATGTTGTTACTCTAGTTTTTATTTCATACAATTTTTCTCCATCCGGAACTAACTTAGTTACCTTTCCATTTTCTTCTACGACCCTACCGTCATCTCTATTTGTAGTAGCATTTGAAATTTGTATAGGAGAAGCACCGGCAATAGGAGAACGAACTCCGGCCGCAGACACTTGAGGAACTGTTGCCATATAAGCAGCATCCTCTAGTCTCATATCTATTTCACTATCATAGTCTTGTTCAGATGTAGGTGTGTACCCACGCTCTCTTACAAAAGGATTGACGGTAGCTAGTGCATCGAACGCACGCTTGTCTAACTCTCTTAGCTTAGCGTATAATTCTTTACGACGCTTAGGTTTGTAGGGAGCATCCTTCGTTGCTTGCTCTTGAGCTCTCCTTACTTTAAATTCATTTACCGGATCTAACTGAGAGGCACCAGCAGTAGTATCTTCAGTGGTATCATCTAGTGCAGTTATTATTTCTTTAGCTTCAGCCCTTACTTGTTCTCTTATTGCTAGAATATCAGCCTTTTGTTCCGCGGTAAGATCCATTGTATCTAAGTCAACGTCCTCCCCGAATATACCAACAGTTTCTGTAGGAGCAAAGTCAGTACCTACCTCAGTCTCTACCTCCGGCTCAACAGCTTCTTTATTCTTTAGAATCTTTTCGGCTTCAGCCTCCATCTCAAGATATAAATCGCGGTCGCCAGTCCTAAACGCGTATTTTTCACCCGTAGCTTTAGTGTATAATTCATTAGCTAAGTCAGATACAGCAAAGGTTTTAGCAAGTCTTTCTTGAGGTGTCTCTGGGGCTTCTGCCTCCGGCTCAACAGTGGGATCAACCTTGGGCTCTACTTTAATTTCACTTACTATAATACTTTCCTTAGGTACACCATCCAGTTTGCCTACTGATTCTTCTACAACATTTTGTGCACCCTCAAGTGAGTCAGCTTCGATAGGATCACTGATAACCTCTTGGCCATCCTTAGTATATTTTACGGAGAATTGTTTCTTGTTTCCTAATTCGGTTTCACTAACGGCTGGAGTTTCACCTACTGGTACTTCAATATTACCTATCTTGGCCATTAACTTTCCGCTACCTCCAGCTATAGTGGTAGTACCACCAGCAGAAAACGAACCTACTAAACCTTGGTACATATTTTCCCTAACATTTTCTAAAGAAAGTATTTCCCTCCTTGAATCCAACCCACTAAACTTAGTAAGTAAATCCAAAGAGAAAGCTTCAGCGGTTTCCGTAGAACCCTCAGCTAACATAGAAGTAGCTACATCTTTTCGTAACGTATTAACCACTTGTTGAAATTCATTCTTCTTAAGTAAACCCTTCTTTGTTAAGAAATTATTTACTTTTGATTTAAGTCCAGTAGGTAGAAGTTTACTAAAAGCAAACATATTCAAACCAGTACCTATTATCTGTTGACCAAATCTGGTTAAGTTAGTTTGGCTTTGTTCCTCATCGGACATATCAGCAAACTTTTTACCAGTAGTTCTCTCCGCTTCTTGCAAAGCTTCAGTATCCATCTGTCCGGATATTTGTGTTGCAAGTCCCGGCAGACCACCTATGAGTCCGTATAAAATTACGGGTGCAAATTGTCCCATCCCTTTAATTACTTGTCCCGGAAATGATTGTTCAAAATCTGAGTCAAGTCCTACAGTGCTACCCATAGCGTCAGCTTCTACTCTAAGGTCTTCAGCTAATGACAATAAACTTTTGTTCATCAAATCTTGATCCGGTGCACCTATTGGTTTGCCGGGTTCAATCCCCTCTTCCTCCATTTGTCTAGGAGACATAGTCGGAGCACCCATCATAGGTACTGTACTGTAATATGTAGGAGCGGCTTGTTCAGCTACCTTTACTAAATTTTCTATGCTACCAGCCCGTCCCCTTAATTCAGCTTGCCGAGCACCTACTTCAAAGGATTTGATAATGTCACCCCCCAAGCCTTCTTGCGTAACACTTTTTAAGTAAGCATCGGGGTCAAACTCGCTATCTAAATCCGTAGGAGTAGAGACAGATGAAACACTTTCGAGATAAGCATCGGGATCAAAAGCCATTAGTTATACAAATTTCTGTCGGTTAAAGACTTCAGTAATTTTTCTGACCTCGGGTCGTTTGGATTAGCTAAAATATAATCTAGTGCTTCTTGGTCTTGGTCTGTTCCACCATTTAGTCCAACGGCTGCTGGTGCCGCTGCTGGTTCATTAACCGGAAAAAGGTTGGGATACAACTGATTAAATATTATAGGATTACTATCGTGAATAGCCTTTAAACGAGGATTGTTCCTTGCGTCCTCATCGCTTACTGAATTGAACCCACCGAAGAATCCCGTCTTGTCGTTAAATTTACTAGCTTGTTCTAAACCGTTTGCCGTAATTATAAAGCCAGCGTTTTTTATTGCAGACTGAGTTTTATTCAATGCTGTAGTGCCACCTAGTGTTCTTTGACGTTTTGCCTCATCTGCTTCCGCCTTTATTTCTGCTGATACAACAGCAATGTTAACTTTATCCAAGAATTGCATAGCCTCCTTTGGCCCTCCTCTTGACTTTATGTAAGATTTTATAGCACCCTTTTGATCCGCTTCACTAGCCTCCCCGAACTCTGGACCTAAAAATCTTTGAATCATTTTAGCAGTCCGGCTGTCACCTTGGCTTGAATTCCAAAGACTATCGATACCAGCATTTAACTGCTTAGTTTCTTTCTTCTTTTTAACGTAGCCAGTTACAGCATTTTTAATACCGGCCCCTATAAGTGCACCTCCGGTAGCGAATCCGCTAACGTCAGCCCTAGCTAGTTCTGGTCTAATTTGTGATCCGGTTTGAAAAGCCATATTAATCCATTCCTCCTATTATGGATCCGAATCCACCTAGAGCTCCACCGATCATAGCACCCCGTCCTTGTGCTTGAGCTCCCATCAGTGACATATCTTGACCGCGTTGTTGTAAAGCCATATTGATACCAGCATTTGGATCAAACAGTTGAGGACCCATTGCTCCGGACGCTAGCCCTTGTGCTTGCCCAAACATCTGTCCACCTAATTGAATTGACTGAGAAGGCCTACCAAGAATGGTTGAGCCCAAGTCACCGGCTATCTGTCGATTCATAGCAAATGCCGGCTGTGCAAACTGAGCTGTATATGTATCCCTCCCGAGTACTTCACTAGCCACAGATGATTCATCACCGATTCTACCTCGTGCTAAACTTCCGGCCCGAGCTTGTTGCTGTACGTTTCTTTCTTCTTCTGGTGTCAGTTGGCCTAAAGCTCTTCGAGACATTCTGTCAGCAATAGCAGTAGAAAAAGGATCAGCCGCTCTGTAGGCTTCCACTACTTGTGGAGAAAATTCTTGTAAAGCAGATACATCATCAGCCCTTTGTTGAGCCAGTTGTTCTCTTTGTAAATCACCGGCACGCCTAGATGAGTCAGCTAGTAAATCAAATACCCCGCCACTTCTTTCTCCGGTCTCTGGGTCAACGGCTCCTTGTGCAAATGTATTGATATCAGCTAACTCCAGTGCAGCGTAACGAGGACGGAACTGCTCTTCAGCGCCGATGATTCGTTCTTGCAAGCGTGGGTCAGTAATACCACTGAATGAACTGAAGTCTTGTCCGAATAAATATTTTCCGGATGCTTCTCCCGGGTCTATCGGTGGTGGTGTTTTTCCTTTTCCTCCCATATCAATCTTTTAGTTTAAGTAATTTAGTAAATATATTTTGTTTATAAGAAATCTTGGTAGGCTCACCGTGTCTGTGCCGGCTACCGACCAATGACTTATGTAAGCAGTCCGGTTCTTTTTCTATAAATTTTAATACAAGTTTCTTGAGTGCTTGAGTAGTTGATGAAAACAAGAAGGCCATAAATATTGTATCACCCCTAGGTTTATCTTCCTCCCAGTTATAAACAAAACTCCAGCCGTCTTCTTTATCACAATTATACCACATATAGACCCCAGCTATATTTCTTTCTGAATCATTGAGTACAATTAAAGTTCCTTTTACTTGATGGTAAGCTATCAACTGACGTAAAGTCTTACGATCCCACTGGTCAAATACTTTTCCGTTCTCGTTCTCTACGCAGTAATCAGTGACCTTGTCTACAAAATTTATGAAATCAAGGTTAGTAGTATCCTCGAGTGCAGCTACTGCTAGGTTGAGTAACTCATTGTCCGTAGTAATGGACACACGCTCCTCTGCAATCATATTAAATTTCTTCTACCTTAAGAGTTGATATTGCCCTACGGTGGTCATTATCGTCACCATCTTGGTCTTCTCGGTTAAGCAAAATATTATCCGTACCGGTAACATCAGTTCCTTGTATTTTAAATGTAAGCACATCACCTACTGAATAAGTCGGGTCTACAAATGGTACCATAAATGAAATTGCCTCTAAATGATCATCGTTGTTTGCCGATTGTGTCGAAGAAAAATGACCCGTAAGCCTACTTCCGGCTGAGGTAGGTAAATTAGTCGATAAGTCTTGGTAAGCACCACTCCCTACTTTGTATTGAATCTTAAACAAATAATTAGAACCACTATCTTTGTAACCAATGTTTATCATACCACTTACTATAAAGGTAGAGTCCGCTTCTTTAGTTGTTATCGCTGTTGTTAGTGTACTTAAATCAACAAAAGTACCCTCAACACTTAATGTTATTTCGTGAGCAGTTGCCAGTATACTGATAGCCGTGTTAGTTCTTCCGTCAACATATGCCTTAATACTTTGTTGCGTAGCTAATGATGTAGCACTATTACTAGACATTGTGTCTTGATCTAGAATTGCGACCTCAGCCGGAGCAGCAGCACTACCAGAAACATTTCCTAATACTTTATAATCAGCTACGTTCTCTATCTTAGCTTTGGTAACGTTACCGTCTTTAATCTTAGCTGTTTCAACAGCATCGGTAGCTAGTTTAACAGCTGATATACCAGCGTTCTTAACGATGATAGCCGGGATAGCTGAGTCATTCAATGCGGTTGACCCATCGTCTACTGCGTTGGATGAAAACTTTGCATCGTCTACAAGAGCGTTAAGATTAGAGGAAGTTATCTGACTTCCATTAGCGTATTCTGTTCCTTTTGTTACTACTCCAGCCATATTATTCTGCCTTATCTACTGATCTAAATGATTCTATTCCGTCAACCTTTATTGCCCGTAGAATAGGACGGCCGACTGTATTGTTAATTGTTAATTGTAAACCATATGCTCGTGGATTTCCTAATCTTCCACGTATTGAAACGTCAGATCCGGGATCCAGAGTTGTTCCATTGAATCCACTTAATGTACCTACCGGTACAGTTCTGTCAAGGTTTTCTAACTCAGCCGATATATCAAAGTCCGATTGACTCTGGCTGGATGACTCAACGTGCATATCAAATGACCTCCACTTTTTTCTATCAAGTGTATTAAAAGTAAATTGTCGAGTACTAGCGGACCCTTGTATCTGTGGTTGCTGAGTAGCTCCACCTATTACCGTAATAACTTGGTCAATATTATCAACACGCGATTCTAGTTTGTTGATTCCTCCTAATACATTGGTGGTATAAACCCCTATGTTATTCCCCGTTCCGGCAATAAACATATTGTCTATAGAATAATTAGCAACGCTAACGGTATCGACTGACTCCCACTGTTGATTTAAAAAGTTATATACAATGATAGCATTGTTAGATGAAGAGTCATCTAATGGTACAGCTAAGTAATACTTGTTATCAAAGTAAACGCTGAGTGCTTTCGACCTATGCTCTTTGTTAATCCTATCGATAGTTGCTTGTATTGATTCACTCAACGGGACTTGTATACCACGTAGCTGGTATCCCTCGATAAACCCAATGCCATATACTCCATTGTCAGATAGGAATAAAATCTGATTACCGATCTGTTGGATTGACTTACGTGCTAAACATCCAATCTCGTCAGTCAATAGTTTGCTCGTAGCTTGGTTGAGTACCGTACTATTTTGTATTAAGTGAATACTATTTCTGTTAAATACAATAAGAGTATCATCTGAGAAAGAATGTAAACCGTTGATAAAGTCAGCTGTTCCGGCATTGAATCGGAAGTTAGCATATATCTGATCATAAGTATCTGAGTCCAGTATGTCGGATGCTATCACTTGGTCGGATGTTCCGTTAGCGGTAAAACTATTTGCCGCATCATTAACGGTATAATTAAAAGGCATTACCAATCTACGTTGGTGGTATGTAGCAAACGGTGGGGCCGGCATATGTGTGAACCCCAAACCTACGGAAACTCTTTGGATAAAAACTGGATCAGAAGCACGTACTTGTGCTTGTGTTTTAGCAGAAGTAATATCGTTCGCTTCTATTACAAATGACACTCCGGCTGCCGGGGTTACATTACCAGATGTGTCAGTTACCGAAAATGTAGATGCTACCTCTACTTCAAACTCAGAGGTAGAATTTACTTTAGATACTATTTGATTACCGTTTACATCTGATTGTAAGTTAGTAAAAGAGATGGGTTGATTTAAAGATAATCCGTGAGCACCGTCTGTGCCTACTGTTAAAGTAGTCCCGCTTATAGCTACAGCGTTTACTGTAACTGCAGCTGAACTAGAAAAAGTTTTATTAATAATAAATTCACTAGGCTCCGTTAATCCACAAGAAGCTGTAGGGCCGTCATCTGTTAGTGTAAGCACATCACCTACATTTAAAGACTGACTTGTATGCAATCCGCCCACTGAGTTAATAATAGCAAAATCTTTTACAGCAGTAAATATAGACAAAGGTTGTGTGTACTCACCACTTGCTACTAATTTAAATTCAGTAGACACAGTTGGGTCACTTGTAACCGTATAGGTTTCATCTCCGCTTGCCGTTAAAGAATATGTAAATGCAGTGTCAGATGTCTTGGTAATTGTTTTACCACTTCCGTTTGGATCAGTAGTAGAAAATCCCAAGTTAGCTATAGTCACAGAATCCCCGGTAGATAAATTGTGGTCAGTAGATGTATTAACAGTGCATACATTGCTGGATCCGACTACGGATGCTGCACTTATTGTAGAAATCTTTAATTCATTTTCTAACGCAGTAGCACCATCACGGAATATAAATACCTTACTGAATGCTTGTATCATATCCACATTATTGCCCACTGTAGCAGAGGCCGGATACGTTAGGTCAACAGCTTTTTCTGTATTTAAATTATAAGCTATAGCTTTAGTATTAGTAGCTAGTATAATTGACTGACTATCATCTTTATTAGGATCAGAGAATGCACAAGAACCTTGTACTCCATTAATAGCATCGTCATCAATCGTTAATATTCCTAGTACTACAGTCCCGCTAGGTGCGGCAGTGTATGTCTGGTTAGTTATCTTTACACTATCTGCATCTACTACAGTTATAGGAACCGGGCCGTCAACAACGGCCGGAGCTATGCCGGTTAAATTTGTTAACTCAATATCTCCAGTAGCACCGACAGTAAATCCGTGAGCTGACGCAAAGTTAATCTGTATGTTGCCAGAGGACGGTGTATTTAAATTAATAGAAGCTGAGTTAATAGTCGAGTCCCTAATGAAGCAAGGTATAGTTAACCCTCCACTAGTAGCTATAGGTGCTAGTACTAAGTCAATACCCTTACGTACTTGCCACTCACCGTTAGTACCCATACGGCCATTCTGTGAATCCGCTAGTGTGCCCGGCTTTAACTGATCCGGCCTTAGCCTATTGTTAAAACCCAAGAAGCCACGGTCACCGTCCTCCATAACCTTGTCATCTAATTTTCCGTATGTACTATATCTAGGCATTAGCAGTTCCACGCTTTGCGTGACCAATAGTTAGCTGAAAGTTTTCCCTTACCTCCTTTAATACCAGCACTACGTGCACAGTAACTTCTCTTACGAGCCGGGCGATTCTTCTTAATTGTCATATTAGCATCACCGAAACGAACAATCTTTTCCTTACCACCTTGGCAAGCTTTTACAACGAACTTCTTACCGCCTTGAACTTCGCGACGGGGTACGTTGCATTTCATTTTCTTTTTGTCAGCCATTATGCTTTTCTTACTTTTGCTTTGGGTGTGTTGGATACGAATTGTTTGCCTTGTGATCCTCCAGCTTTTTTCTTTCTAGCTGTTGCAGCCCTTTCGGACTTTGATAGACTCTTGGCCTTAGCCATTGGAAGGCACCGGTCCGGGTTCTTCTTGTTCTTTGAAGTTCCGCAAGGTCCTTTAATCGACCCATCAATTGAGATGCGTACCCAGTTTTGTTTCCTCCAGTTTGCAAGCTCACCCATTACTTATTAAGCCTTAGCTTTAGCCTTAGCTGTTTTAGATAAGTCGCTTAGGTGATATAGTTTCCTAGACGATTTAGTATGTGTTTTGCCGGAATGAACACTACCATTGGGCATCTTGTGCATACCACCAGTGTGTTTTGATCCATCTCTGAAATAATGTTTTACTCCTTTAGCCATAATAATTATTTTTTGCTTTTGCGTTTAGATCCCTTTGCGTAGTTCGGGTCCTTGCAGTATTTACTAGCCGCCATATTTGCATAGGCACTAGGGTATTTGTCGAAAGTACGACGAGCCCAAGCGATTCCTTTTTTACAAATCTTAGCCATTAGCACTTCTTCCGTTTACCTTTACCCATTTTAGATTTAACTCCAATTTTAGGTTTCCCCATTTTTTTTCCGTATGCCATAATATTTTATTTGTTTATTAGTTTTCGTACTACCATTATACCAATGACAACCGCCATTAGCAATGAAGTACAAGATGGTTCTGGGACTAATCCCTTGTATTCAACTCCTAGTCTAAAGTCAAATTCATCCCAAGTGTACTGCACGCCCTCGAACATTAAGCCGTCAAACTCTTGCCTTAGGTAACTAGGCTCGTCCGGGATAAGAAAAAATCCATAGCTTGTGGTTTCCGGAAGTGTGGGTTCTAACTGAATCAAAGGAAACTCTTCCTCTTCTGTTGGGAATAATTGGTATTCGTGGCTCATTTTTTAAATAAGGATGTTATGATTGATGCGCATTCTCTAAATATTCTAGAGAATATATTGTTCTTAGGTAAGAACATTACTACGATTGATATGATACCAATGTAAGCAAATGTCATACCCAGTATGTTGTCTTGATAGTGTGTGAATATATAAGTAAAAAATTCCATTACATTACTGGTGATACTATTGTTGTGTCATTTTCGTAAGGGGTTTCTACCCTAGGTAGTTCCTCCTTGACTTCTTTTGTTTCTTCTTCTAACTCTTCTTCCAATGATTCTTCCAACTCTTTTTCTTCTTCTTCTTCTGATTCTGTTTGTTTTTCTGGCTCGGGCTCTTTAGATGATTCTTCTTCATCTGACTCCTCCGGTTCTGCATCTGTTTCTAGTTCTGTATCTTCTTCTGTATCTGTTTCTGATTCATCACTTTGATCCTCGGAGACAACGGGCACGGGCTCGTCGACGGGTTCGTCGATTTCTTCGACACTGCTTTCGACGATAGTCTCAGCCTTCTCAACAAAAGTCTGAGCGGCTTCTAGCTTTTCTTGGATGACTCCTTG
>Ga0209634_1001089_pt1 | contig 20416 bp, 17 predicted proteins | sample LinPmetageLP40_FD_184043 | JGI IMG/M metagenome (GOLD analysis project Ga0209634, IMG submission 184043) | Marine viral communities from the Pacific Ocean - LP-40 (SPAdes) (version 2) | ecosystem: Environmental > Aquatic > Marine > Oceanic | place: Pacific Ocean | collected 2010-08-26 | reverse complement strand
AATACAGAAAAATGATAATTGAAGAATTATACTACATTTTTGAAGATGCTCTTAAGGATAGAAAAGCTATCGAAACTAAGACTAAAAAAATGCATTCTGTTATAGCTAATGGAATTAAAATACAAAAGTTTCCGGATAGAATTGAGATTCTAAACATGGGTAAAGGTGGAGATTATTTTAAAGAGTGTTCTCTTGAAGAATATGATTACTTTTATGAAGATGGTTGGGTAATTGGTTGTTTCAAGGTAAGAATAAATAATTGCTTACATAAACTAAAGATAATAGAGGAGAATATTAAAACTGAGGTAAACACCAGGAAGAATGATAAGCACATTCAAAATCTTAAAACAAGGAGAGAAAATATACTTAACAAGTATACTATAAACGTAAATAAATTAAATCAAATCAAATCAAATGAAAGAAAAAGTTAAATTATTCAAAGCTATTGCTGATTTTCAGCAAGAAGCTCCAGTATTACTTAGAGATACTGATGGATATGGCTACAAGTACGTTACTTTTGACCATATCGTTGCACAAATTAAACCTTTATTAAGAAAATTTAATCTTGGGTTTAGTCAAATAGTTGAGGGCAGAGGCTTGACTACTATTATATTTCACACAGAGAGTGGGGATAGTATGGAGGGTACTGCGGAGATTCCAGATATAGACATGAAAAGCATGAACAAATATCAATCTTTTGGAGCCGGTATAACTTATTTCAGAAGATATGCGTTAACCTCTATGTTAGGCTTATTATCTGATAAAGATGTAGATGCTCAAATATACAAGAGAGAGGAAGTAAAAGCAATTAATCCTAAAGCAGATAAATTTGTTTTAGACTTAAGAGAAAAGTCAACTGCTAACAATAATCATAAGGGTATTATGGCTACTATTGTTGCTAATAACAAAAAATCTGCTGATTCAAAACTTGGTATTGAGGATTTAATTTTAAAATTCTCTGCTAAATATGATGGAAAGGCTTTTGATGTAGATGGCAAAGAAGTTCCTTTAAAAACTATTGTCACTAAATACAATGGCAATGTCTAGAAGAAGTCTTTTAAAAGTTGTGCCACATGGTACACAAATAATAGAAAAACTTAAGAATGACGAAGATTACTATGGAGAGTATGGGCAACAATTTTTGTCTAACTCTAATATTTATAATCTTTTAAAATTTCCTAAGTTATTTAGAGTTCCTCAACCTAAATCAAAAGCCATGTTAGAGGGATCTTATTTTCATACAGCAATGTTAGAGCCAGAGAAATTAAAAGACTATCAAATTATTGATGTCGCATCCAGATCCACTAAAGCATACAAAGAAGCGTGTCCAGAAGGAGAAATTCTGTTGCTTCAAAAAGAGAAAGAACACTTGGATAAGTTAATTGATACAATGAAAGATAACTTAGAGATGTATGATGAAATTTATGCTGAGGGTAATAAGTTTGAAGTTCCGGCTGTAGATACTATCATGGGTAATGAGTGGAAAGGAAAAGCAGATATTATAACAGAGGATTATGTTATAGATATTAAAACTACAAATGACATGAGTAAGTTTATGTATAGTTGTAAAACATACAACTATGATTCTCAAGCCTATTTGTATCAAAGGTTTTTCAATAGACCATTAAGATTTTTTGTAATAGACAAGCAATCTTTTCAGTTAGGAATCTATGATTGTTCTGCTAATTTTGTGGAAGGTGGCAAGAATAAAGTAGAGAAAGCAACAGAAATATATAATAAATTTTTTAGCAATGATAAAAGTCATGACATTAATAACTATATTCATAAGGAAGTTTTATAATTTCTTTAAATTAGAAAATACAACAAAAAGAAATAGATTATGGGTGGATGTTCCAAACACTTGTAATTCAAGAAGAGAGAAAGATTTTATTCTCTTTGACACTTTAGAAAAATTGGAACTTACAATTAAAATAACAAAAGAATGAGCGAAAGTAATTACGAACACAAACCAGGGAATGGAAATCTGTTTAAAAATCCAAACAAAACTCCAGAAAACAACCAACCACACTATCAAGGTGAAATTAAACTACAAGACGGAACTCTTCAGCAAATTGCGGGATGGGTTAAAGATGGTGCAAAAGGAAAGTTTTTTTCTGTAAAGTTAAGTGATCCTTATGTTAAACCTGAACAAGGAGCTCCAAAACCACTACCGGTGGATGATGGACTAGATTTTTAACTAACCAAGCATCAAATCAGGCAAAGCCACTCTCTTTGATTTCATGTCATAATGAGGAGGCAAGATTTACTGACGAGTAATTGAGGTTCGAGTCCTCTTTTGGTGCCTACTACCACTTGAATTTAATTAAACAAACAGATGCAGATTACCATATTTAAAGACATTAAAGAGACTTCTCAGCCCTTTTATAGACATGTAGATATAATTATAAAAAGAATAAGAGAAGGAGCTTCTAAAACTTTAGTAAAAAAAATAAGAAGCGAAAAAAACAAAGAAAAAAGAAACATATTAAAACAAAAGCTTCCGGCAGTTTGTTTCAGTGGTACGTTTAATAAAAGAAACGATGGCGCACTGCAAGAACACAGTGGTATTATATGCTTAGACTTTGATGGCTACCCTTCAAGCAAAGCTATGTTAATGGAAAAAGAAAAGCTATGTAAAGATAAATTTGTTTATAGTGTTTTTATTTCTCCTAGCGGACAAGGATTAAAAGCGTTAGTTAAAATTCCTAAAGAACCAGACAATCATAAGAATTATTTTAATAGCCTGGAGGTTTACTTCGGATCTGATTATTTTGATAAGACTTCAAAAAATATTTCAAGAGTCTGTTATGAATCTTACGACCCTTTAATTCATAGTAATGAGACATCAAGTGTTTGGGATAAGATTTATGAAGAGCAATACACAGAGGTTGAAAAGCATGTAGACATACCTACTATACCAATTACAGATGAAAATAAAATTGTAGACATATTAACTAAATGGTGGCAAAAAAAATACCCTATGATAGAAGGGCAAAGAAATCATAATGCTTATGTTTTAGCTTCTGCATTCAATGATTTTGGTGTTACTAAAACTTTAGCTGAGTATGTTTTAAATGGATATTCAAGCAAGGATTTTAATAGAAACGAAATAAAAAGAACAATACACTCTGCTTACCAACAAGTACAAAACTTTGGAACTAAATACTATGAAGACCAGGAGCAAGTAGATAAAATTAAAGCTCAATTAAAAAGGGGAGTGCCAAAAAAAGAAATCCGATCTGAATTAGAAGATTCTAAAATTGAGGTCGGAGTAATTGATAATGTTATTAATAGAATCGAAGAAGAACAATCTAACTCAAGGTTTTGGACTCAATCTGATAAAGGAGTTATAAAAATAGAACACATACTGTTTAAACATTTCTTAGAAGAACATGGGTTTTATAAGTTTAATCCTGAGGGTAGTAAAAATTATGTATTTGTAAAAGTCACAAATAATCTTATAGACCACACAACAGAAAAAGAAATAAAAGACTTTATGCTTAATCATTTAATAAATTTAGATGAAATACAAGCTTATAATTATTTTGCTGAACACACTAGGTATTTTAGAGAGGAGTTTTTAACCTTATTATCTTCTATTGATGTTTATTTTATTGAAGACACAAAGTCTACCGCTTATTTATATTTTAATAATTCAGCTGTAAAAATTACTCATAATTCTATCACTGCGATTGACTATTTAGACTTAGGAGGATACGTTTGGAAAGACCATATTATAGATAGGGCATACATTTCTTGTGAATCTACAGATTGCGATTATAAAACATTTATTGAAAATATTTCATCAAAAGATAAATTAAGAATTAGTTCGTTCAGGTCTACAATTGGTTATTTACTACATGGGTGGAAGAATTTATCTTATTGCCCGGCAACAATATTAAATGATGAACAAATTTCTGACTCACCTGAAGGAGGGACTGGTAAGGGGTTGTTTATGACTGCACTAGGGAAAATGAAAAAATTAGTTGTAATTGACGGAAAGTCATTTAATTTTGATAAAAGCTTTGCTTACCAATTAGTTTCAGCTGACACACAAATACTTTGTTTTGATGATGTTAGTAAACAGTTTAATTTTGAAAAGTTGTTTTCTGTCGTTACAGAAGGTTTGACGTTAGAAAAGAAAAATAAAGATGCTATTAAAATTCCTTTTAGTAAGTCTCCTAAAGTTTGCATTACTACTAATTACGCAATTAGGGGAAAAGGAAATTCTTTTGAAAGAAGAAAATGGGATTTAGAATTAGCACAATATTACAACAAAGACTTAACGCCTCTTAGAGAGTTTGGTAAATTAATGTTTGGTGAGTGGAATGATAAAGAATGGTGTGCTTTTGACAACTACATGATTGAATGTCTTCAAATATATTTAGAACATGGTTTAGTAAAAAGTCCTTTTGTAAATTTAAAAACAAGAAACTTAATTACCGATACAGAACCTGAGTTTGTGGAGTGGTGTGGAATATTAAAAGGAATACCCCCAAATGAAAATTTAGAATTAAATAAAAGGTCATATAAACAGGATTTGTATATAGATTTTATTGAAGACAATCCAGATTTTGGGCCTAAATCAAAAATGACAGTATCCAGAATTAAATTCAATAAATGGCTAATTGCTTTTAATCAATTTAAATACGATTGTAATCCAGAAGAAGGCAGAGATATGACGGGTAGATGGATTAGATTTAGAAATAGGCATGAATTAGAAGAAAACTTAGAAATAGAATTTTAATTATGGAATTAAGAGATTATCAAAAAGAGATTGTTAGATTAGGTGTAAATGTTTTAAAAGAACATAAATTTGTTTATCTTGCTATGGAAGTTAGAACTGGCAAGACGCTTACGAGTTTGAGTATTAGTAAGACTCTTGCTGTTTCTAACGTCTTATTTATTACGAAAAAGAAAGCAATATCAAGTATACAAGATGACTATAACTTACTCAATCCTGATTTTAGCATTAATATTATTAACTACGAGTCGCTTCATAAAATAGATTCAGCTCCGTATGATGTTATAATATGTGATGAAGCTCATGGAATGGGAGCTTATCCTAAACCTAGTAAAAGAGCCAAAGATGTAAAATCTTTAATACAAATAAACAATAATCCTTATGTGATATTGTTATCTGGGACACCTACGCCAGAGTCTTATTCTCAAATGTATCATCAAGTCTATGCTATACCAGGCAACCCGTTTAAACATCATAAAAGCTTTTATAAGTTTTCACATGAGTATATTAATATTACTCAAAAAAAAATAGGGCCAACAAGTATAAATGATTATAGTGATGGTAAAGACTCTATTCTTTATGAGATGAAACCATACATGATTTCTTTTACACAAAAAGAAGCGGGATTTAAAACAGAAGTGACTGAAGAGGTTTTAATTGTCGATGTTGCTCAACAAACTCACAACATGATTGTTAGGTTAAAAAAAGAAAGGATATTAGAGGGAGAAAACGAGGTGGTATTGGCTGACACAGCTGTAAAACTTATGTCTAAAGTGCATCAACTGTATTCTGGAACTGTAAAATTTGAAAGTGGAAACTCTGATGTAACCGACTACAGTAAAGCAGAATTTATAAAAGCTTTTTTTAAGGGTAAAAAAATTGCAATATTTTATAAATTTAAAAAAGAACTTGAGGCTATTAAAAGAATACTTGAAGACAATGTGACGGATGACCTGGAAGAATTTAAAAGCACTAACAAGTCTATTGCATTACAAATAGTTTCAGGAAGAGAAGGTATTAGTTTAAAAGAAGCTGAAGCTCTTGTGTATTACAATATAGATTTTAGCGCTACAAGTTATTGGCAGTCAAGAGATAGGATGACTACTAAAGACAGGAAATATAATAAAATTTACTGGGTGTTTGCTGAGAATGGTATAGAGCATCAGATTTATAAAACAGTAATTAAGAAAAAAGATTATACATTAAATCATTTTAAAAGAGATTTATTAACCTTAAGGTAATATGAAATTTATAAAGTTTACAATTATATGGGTGAGTCAGAACTTAGCCATTCCTTTTTGGGTAGTAGGACACATACACCTTTCCATCCATTCTTTTCATGACTTTGTTGAGATAGCGTCTTCACTAGGAATGAATTTAATTGTAGCTATAGGATTTTATTTAGATTATAAAAATGACAGAACAACAGATACAAAGTAAAAGAATAAAAGAGTTAGAAGCTGAAGGTTATTATGTTTTAAAATTAATTAAAACAAATAAGAATGGTATTCCTGATCTTGTGGCGTTTCCTAAAAACTGTAATGTTTTGTTTTCTGAAATTAAAAAACCAACAGGAAAGGTGTCAAAGTTGCAAGAGTATAGATTAAGAGAGTTAGAAAGTTATGGATTTAAAACTGAAGTATACAAAGGGTAAATGAAAGAAACAATAATAGAATATAACTTAAAAACTAAAGTAGTAGAAAAGTCAAGGAGAAGGTTAAATAAAGACATTAAATATTATAATAATTACAAAACTCAATTAAATCAATTTATAATATACAATTGCTCTTATAATAAACCGTCTAAGCTTCAGGACAGAATCAGGTTAGACACAAGGGAGTTGTTAGGAGTTTTAAAAGAAATCTCTAGAATAGAAAAAATTATTTATACCTTAAATTCATTTAAATTAAATGATAAATCCATGGCATTTTATATATATAATATGAATATTAAATAATTTTACTATCTTTATGAGAATGGACAACTAATGGCTTCTAAAATTTCAGGTGACGATTTAAATGCGATTAACCACATTAACTATGTGACTAATAACTCTCACGACCTTGTAACTGAACTATATGAAGACTTAATGGAGAGAGACCATAATGAGGCTAAACTAAAGGCTCAGAACATCTGTAAGATTATGACAGAACTAATTCACTCCTTATCGGATGAAGTCTAGAAAGGCTGAAGGCCCGAGACTTAGATTATCTATTGAAGAGGTAGATATGATTAGAGAGCTTCGTGCTAATAACATAGACAATGTAAATGATAACTCTGCCCTTACCAATCACTTAAACGAAAGAGGGATTGATAAAGATGATGTTATTAGTGTTAAGCATTGGCAAAGCGCTAGTGGTGACTATAGGTTTTCAATTGTAACTAAAGAAGATTTAAATATAAAAGAAAGCTTAATCTTTGATAAGGTCAATAAGTTTGTCGAAGAATATTCCCCTGACTACACTGAAATTAAAAGAAAAAAACAATCCGAACCTCACTTGCTAGTAATAAATCCTGCTGATATTCATATTGGTAAATATGCTAGTGCTATAGAAACCGGTGAAGATTATAATTCTGAGATTGCTGTAAAAAGAGTTATGGAAGGTATAATGGGATTGATTGATAAAGCTCAAGGATTCCAAATAGAGAAGATTTTGTTTTGTATAGGTAATGATGTGTTGCATATTGATAATGTTTATAGCACAACAACCAAAGGAACACCACAGGACACGGATGGTAAGTGGTGGGAACACTATGAGCTTGCTTTAGCTTTATATGTAGAGTGTATAGAAACGTTAAGAAAGATTGCTCCGGTCGATGTGGTTCATAGTATGAGTAATCATGATTATCAATCAGGCTTTCATTTAGCTCACACTTTACAAGCTTGGTTCCGTAAAGCAAAAGATATAACTTTTGACGTTACAGTAGCACACAGAAAGTATTATAAGTATGGAACATCTTTAATAGGTTTAGAACATGGTGATGGAGCTAAAATGGATAACCTACCTCTTCTTATGGCACAGGAAAAACCTCACATGTGGGCTAATACAAAGACTAGATATTGGTACTTACACCATATACATCATAAAGTCAAACATAAGTGGAGAGACGCTAAGGACTTCATAGGAGTCACTGTAGAGTACATGAGGTCTCCTTCGGCAGCTGACAGCTGGCACGCACGAAAAGGCTTTACAGGCGCTCCTAAGGCTTGTGAGGGGTTTGTACACCATAAAGAGCTTGGACAAGTGGCTAGATTAACTCACTTCTTCTGAGGTAGGGATAACACTGTTACACTTTCTACAAATGTAATAGAATCCGTTTTGCATAGAACCTTTATGATTCATTAAATCATCACACCTCCGACAAATCATTCATTAATTTTTTAGAATGTAAAAGATCTGCACATTTTTCGTATTCTTCCAGGTCTTCAAAGTATTCAATTAATTCGTCAAACACTTCGCTTCTGTCATCATACTCATCAGTAGGATCAAATATCAAAGTAACTTTTATATCTCTATTTAGTAATTGCTCGTAAGCAACTTTATTAGTTATAACGTAATAGCTTTGAAGCATCAAGGTATGTTCATCAAAATGCTTCATAATTTAAAAGGTGATTTTGGGAGGCCGCTTCTACGTTTTTTTGATAAAGGTGATTTTGGCAACCCTCTTCTTGTTGTTTTCTTTTTCTTTTTATTTAAATTTTTAATATATTTTTCTCTAGCCTTAATAGTGGATGCGCTTTGTTTTTTTAACAACTTTAAACTTTTTTCTACAATTGGGCCTACATCAGCAGGAACCGCACCTGTAGCGTACATTAAATATGACGTAAATAAAAAGTAAAGTTTTTCTTTGTTTTCATCAGTCAACTCTTTTTTAGTAAGCTTACCCATAAACGCTACATTATACTTGCCTGTAATACCCATCTCTGCCATTTCCCATAATGTATCTAAATTTCTACCTGCAATACCTAATACCCCCATGGTCTCAAAAAAAGTTCTTTTATCATTAGTAAAAAACTGAAAAGGATTGTCGCTCTCGCTAGTTAGAGATATGATTTTATTTACCCCACTCATAACCATAGAGTCTGTAACAGGAATAGGAGACAATAAATCTCTTATTACATTTCCAGATCTTCCTTTTATTCTATTTTGTGTTGTTTTTTCTTTAGTCTCCTCATCTTCTTCGTCACCAAAGACTAACTCAGAAATTGCTTGACTTAAGAAATACCCCATAGAATTGAATGTTAATGTTTCTGCCATTAAACCAGATAATGAACGGCCAGCAGCCTTCTTATCTTCTCTATTAGTAGTTTTGCTTGACAAAACACCAATATCATTATACATTCTTGTTTTTTGATTTAATAAAAAGTTAGAAAAAGCAAAAAATATTTTTCTACCTGCTCCTATGTAAACATTTTTTGATGTAAATAAATTCCCTTGTAAATCAGAATCAGAAGTGTTTTGCTGTCTATCCACTTGTTGTTGCGCATAATCTCCAGCCTTTGTATTTATTTTGTGAGTGTTCCAATCTATAGAATTAGAATCAATACCTTCTTTTTTTAACGCTTTCATGTAATAAGCTAACCAAGAAGCTCTTGCTGCTATCTTATCTGGTTTCACTAACAACCCTTTTAACCAAGTTTGGTTTAAATCCCCTATAGCTTTAGCAGCTTTCTTTAACCCACCTTCCGCAGCTCTATCTATTTTTCTATTTGAACCGTCTAAGGTTGTTATGTTTTCAACACCCCTATTAGCAATAGCGTAACCACTATTATTTATAAACTCTTGTACTGATTTTTTTCTCAAAAGATTTACCCCTTTGCTTGTGTAAATTGCTCCTGCATTAAAAACTGTTGCAATTAACGGAACCAGCTGTTTCGGAAACTGAACTATAGAACCCAAAGCTCTTGACACACCAATACTTGCAATATAATCTATTATATTTTTTGCATTCTGATCCTTTTCAAACTCTTGATTTACTTTTCTTTTTAAATTAACAAAATTAGTTAATCTGTCAATAAACAAATCTCTGTCTGTTTTCTCTGGTATTAATTTTTTAAAACCATCGGAAGAAACAAATCCTTTTAATTTTTGTGTAGCATTAGCAGTATATACATCAGTTAATGCTTTTTCTAAAGCTCTTGTTTGACCGCTATCAAAACCTAAATCAATTATGGAATTTTTAGGAAGATTGTTAGGTCTTTGAGCCTCCATCAATACTCCAGTTTTTTTACTATAAACTGTTTCGTTTGGAGTATTGTAAATTGACTCCCCTAACTCTACTTCACTAGTTGGTTCACTAATTTTAGTAAAAACATCAGTGGTGTAGTTCAAGTCTTTACCTAAAATTTTATTATATACATTTAATGAAACCTTGTCTAGCGCTTCTTTGTTTTTAGCCCATTCTTGAGTTATAAAATTTACTGCCTCTACATTTACAGCATCAACTTTTGATTCTAAATCGTTTATAGTTTTACTTTCTTTTAAAACTTTATCATAGGCTTTTTGATAAGCAACTGCTCTTTCTTTTTGCGGATCATTACCTTGCTCTAACTCCTTTATACTGTCTACTATTAACTTTTTTCTCCGATTAAATTCATTATTTTGTTGTTTTTCAGATCCAATTACTGTTCTTCTCATAAAAGCAAACAACCCTCTTTCTGTATCATTATACAATGAATTAAAAGGTTCTCCGTTAGGCTCTCTTTGTTTTTTACTTTTAAAAACATTTGACAAACCTTCTGCAAGCCTACCTTTGTTTTCTATAAACTTTTTAGAGTATGCACTAATAACATCGTTAGCCATTTTAGTGGCCTTAGCTGTACCTCTTTTGTATTCGCTTATACCTGACATTTGTTCAAACTCTAATGCTTTGCTCTGCCCTTTAAACAGTTGTTCAATAACATTATTTAATGTAGCAATTTGTGTAGCCCATGTACGAGCAAATGCTTTTCCTCCAATAGCAAATTTCAAACCTTTAGAAACAAAACCCTTTACCCTGGACAATGCATCAGCGTTTTCTATCCCTTTATAAGAATCTAACATAGCCTCCATGCCCCCGGTCGTTTTGTTAGTGGCATAATTCACTAAAGCATCTAAAGTCAACATCTGTTGTTCGGGACTCAATAAATCTAAATCCATCTTCATAAAACCTAAAATAGTTTCTACGTCTTTTGTAGGTATTTTAGTTTTTTCTCCAGTAAGAGGGTCTGTTTTAGTACCAAGTTCACTCTTTATTAATGCGCTAAAAGTATTAAACGCTTTCTTTACAGCTTCTGCAACCGCCCCTGGTTTTACTTTTAGTTTTCTCTCCTGAAAGTCTAAATCTTTTTTTGGATCTAATGTGTTTAACACTTCTCTCATTTCAGCTAACGTAAACTCTTTACTGTCTAAACCTGTTAAGTCTTCAAAAACTTCTTTTTCTGCATCATATAATTTTTCTCTTTGCTCGTCTATTGTTTTTTTAGAATACTCATCTAAAGCGGCAATATTTACAGCCTCAGGATTTACACTTGCTCTTTTGTTAAATTTTTTAATTTTAGCTTCAGGTTCATTTATTAATTGAATACCCTCCAAATCAGACTCAATACCTTTTAAATCAGCTTTAGAAGGTTTTAGTTTATATAAGACATCGGAAAGCTTTTCTAAATACCCATCCAAGTCGTTAACAAGTTCTGGTTGTATTAATAAAAATTGCTTAACAGACGCTTCTACATTAGCTTCTGTTTTTTTAGACTTTAATAGTTTGTTGATTCTTTTTTTAATATTAGTTGCTGTAGATAATTTCTTTTTATTGTCAGCATTCTGAAACACTTTTTCTACATAATTAGTAACTTTTAAAATTGCTTCTGAATTATTAATATTAACACCCGTAACAGCTTTGATTAAAGCAGCCGCTTTGCTGTTAGTAATGTTCCCAGGTATTTTTGCCAACATTTTTATAGAGTCAACTAATGCTTTTCTTCTTGTTTTTTGATCTAATAATAAGTCTTTAGATCTTTTTATTTCTCTTTTTAGAACATCTTTTAATCCTTTAATCTCATCTACCTCTATATTTTTTTTATCTTTTATGCCTAATATTTTTTTAGCAGAAGGGCCTTTCTTTTTCCCAAAGTCAGGAACATTAGGATCGGTTGAGTCTTTAGACGCTTGTGTTCTAGCTTTTTCTTTTGTTATTTCAATAGGCTCTCTGTTAGGGTCAATAGAAATAGCCGTTTCTATATTAATGTCACTAGCCTCTAAACCAGTTAATTTTTCAAATTTTGCTTTTAGTTTATCTACATTACTTGTTATGCCAGCGTCTCCTTTCTGATAATCATTTATAGCTTTTGTAGTAGGATAAGACTTAATAAAATCGGTAACTTGTTCTAGAGTTAAATCAGGAGCGTCATCTACCCAACCATCCTCTATAGTCCTCCCATCTTTACTAATCCACCTAGAACTAATACCGTCTTCAGAAGGCTTATTACCTGTTAATCTTTCCCAGCTTTCCGCTGTAAATTTCATTCCAATTATTTCATTAATCCCACCTTCAACATCTGCCATTTGATTCCTACTGTTCTTCTCTTCTAAAAATCTTTTTCTTTCATTTTCTATTTCCTGAGCTACTTGTTTTACATTTTCAGATTGATCAGAAATTATATTAGAAACCTCGTTAGGGTTGGTTACACCTTCTGGAATTACAGCTTCTTTACCAGCATTTACATCTATTACATCAGTTAAAATAAATTTACCTGCTTTTTTCATACCCTGCTTGGAAGCAGTTTTCTTCGTTCCTTTTTTAACTACACTTTTTACTGTGCCATCAGGATTAAGGTTTACATCCATACTGGATTTAGGAACACGAATAGGTTGCGCTATTTTTTCTCTAGCAACTATTTCCGTCTTTTTGTTTTTCGTTTCACCTTCTGTTTCTTGTCGACTCTCGATGGCAAGGGGCCCGGTAGTGTCTCCTTCGACCAGCGCCTGGCCATCTCCGGTTCGTTGGCGTACATCCACGCCCTCTGTTTCTGACTCTTGAATGGCATCTTTTTTATTTTTAATTAATCTTTGTCTTGCTTTTTCTATTTCTTCATTAGACTCTAGTAATACAGGCAGGTTTGAATTTTGTCTTTGAATGTTTTCATTTTGTAAATTCTCTAACGCTTCCTGTTTAGTAACCTCTACCTCGCCAGTTGCTTTAGCGTTATCTTGTTCTAATAATAAAACCAGTTGTTGATCTACATCTGCTATTTCTTTATCTACTTTTTCTTTTAAAGGCCCCTCTAATCCTTCTCTTTTTTCCATCAACCTTTGTCTTTGTTCTAACAAATTACCTGCTGGCAATATATTTTCAGACATAGACACTTGATCTTTAGTTTTGTTTAGTGCAGTTTGGAATTCGTAAATTTCCGCATATACTTTTGCACCCTCATCTTTGCTAATCATACCATTATTAACTAAACTTTCTATTTTTTTAGTTAAATCCCCCTTGCTTAAAGCCGCATATCTTAATAGATCTTTTCTCTTATTTCCTCTCATTAATCCAACAGAACCTAACCCAGTAGTAGCACCTAAAGTCATTATAACAGTTTCATAAGTGTCAGCTTGACTAACTCCACTGTTTAAGATTTCAGCTCCTAGCACTGAATTTACTACCCCGTTAATTGCTTTTCCTGTAAATAAAACTGGCAACTCTTCTATAAATAATTCTTTTAAATTTTCATTAACCAAGTCTTGTACTTTCCCTTTAAACGCTCCTTGCTTTACCCATGATTTTGGGTTACGAGCTAAATCTACAATTCTTTTACCTACATCCTTGGTGTTGCTTAAGAGTTTTGTGTTTCCACCTGCAAGAGTAGAAAATATTCCATCTAAGGAAGCTTTTGCGTTACCTGCTGTAACAGCATAAGTAGTAGCTTCTTGTTCAGACAAACCTGCATCCATTAATTCTCTTTTAATACTTTCCACCTCATTCATAACACCGGTTGCGTAAGATGTTAAACCCATTCCTCCACTAGCTTTTATAGCCCTTTTACTACCAACCATTTTTAAACCTTTGTTAACCGTTTTTTTAGCTATCCCTCCTCCTAAAATTAATCCTCCTAAATTTACTATTGTAGATGTCAAGCCAGATACAGCTGACCCCGCAGTAATATTTACCGTTTCTCTTTTTATTTCTTTTGCCTTGTTGAGTATGTTTTTATATTCACTATCACTAATAACACCTTGTAAGCTTACGTTTGTTTTTTTATCCACTACATCTCCATTAGAAGTAACAAAAACCTCTGTTTCTTTACCTAAAACATTAGCTGTAACAGGCTTGCCTTGAGATACTGCTGACCTGGAAGTTGCTAGTTTGTTAATCTCCATACTGTTACCTAAACTATCAACTAAAGCAGACATAATTCCCTTATCATCAAAACCTACCCCTGTAGTTATAGCGTCTGTTATTGAAGGAATAAACCCTATAAGACCTCCAAGAAAACCTAACACGGCATCAGCACCATTTTTAGCAGACTCTTTTCCTTCCTCTACAAAATAAGAAGCCCCTCCTTGTCTTCCAGCCAAAAATAATTCTTTTCGTTCTTTAACATCATCTCTAATACTTTTATTTAAATACTTGAAATTCTCTGCTATTTTAGCACCTGTTTTTATATTACTTATTAAATCATTTTGCAATGCTTTTTTTGTTTCAAGAAGCTGTTTTCTAACAATAGGATCTGTAACAAACTTAAGCTGGTTTTCTACTCTGTCAATATCGCCTTCTATTGCGTCACCCAAAGATGTAGTGTAAGCAGCAAGATTTGCAGACATATTACCTTCTTTAATAACTCTTTCTGATTTTTCACTAAAAAAGAAATCTCTTACATTTTTGTAAGAAGAATCTTCTTTTCTTCTGTTTTGTGTTTTCCATACCAAGTAATCATCTTTCTCTACACCGGTTTTATAAAAAACATCATTTGGTATTGCTGTATTGGAAAGAGTCTCATCGGACTCTAACTCAGGTTTTATTTGAACTCTTTGACCATTAACTATTTTAGTATTTTCTTTAGCATTTCCTTTCATGTATTTGTTTAATGCTAGTATTTGTTTACTAGAATTATCCATAAAACCATCATACTCTCTATCGGCTAGGATTTCTTCTTCAGTTCTATTTGCGTCAGCTTCTTGTTGAGCAATAAAATCTTCTTCAAACTGTTCAAGTTGCTGTGAAGTATTCTGGAATAAAGGACTAATTAAGTTAACACGGGAATTTCCTGATTTTTGTTCTCTTAAATCTTTTCTTTGTGTCTCTATAGAATCAATATAGTTTTTTTGCTCCTCTGCACTTAATTCTGTAAAGGGACTACCATCAACTATTGTGTTTTCGAGTATACTTATAGATTCCAATTCTCCAGACGGTGTTTCTACCTCTGTGGTACTGGACTCCGTAACTTCCTCCACCACATCGCCAGGTAAGTCTGAAGAGTCTTTTTTTTTTAACCCCACATTAGTGTTCCAGGTTTCAATGTCGCTTGAGGTATAATTGTTTTCTACTAAATAAGAATGGATGTTTTTTTGAACCTCCTCGCTTCCTGCAAAATTAACTTTCCAAGTTTCAAAATCACTCTCTGTCATTCCGTCAGAAGTAAGTTGATTCCAAATATTTTGTAATATCTCTTCGTTCATTATTTATTTTTTATCCCATATCTCCTGTTGAACCTGAAGTATTGTTAGGATCAGCAGGTTTTTGGTTTTTAGATTTTCTCCCCTTTAAAAAGTCTGATTGATTATCAGCAGCCTCAGAGCTTATTTTTCCATTAACAAAGTCTCTAATCGCTTGAGCTCCTTCTTCAGTCCCGTCTAAATTAAATTTTTGAGATGTCCCGTCTGGAGCAGTTATTTTTAATGTGTTGCTACCCAATTCAGCTTGATCAACCTTAAAACCAAATGGGGTTAATGCTGATTTTAAACGAGGTTCTGCCGACTCTTCTGACTCACTTACTAAATCTAAGTTAACAACTTCATTTATATATTGTATTGATTGTTGTTTTGGAGTGGCTGATGTATCTTGCCCGTAAGACCTTCTAATTGGATTACCTGAAGCATCTTTTATATTACTATATTCCATTTTTGAATCATAATTCTCTCTTCCTGAAGTTGCTGATGAGTATGTTTGTTTAAATTCAGGGCCATCTTTTCCTACAAAGAATCTGTATGCGTTTTTAGTAAACTCTTCAACACTGTTTCCTTTAGGAATTGAATTAGACTCTGTAGTACCATCTTCCTTCGTGTAAGATATAACTAAATTACCTTCATCGTCTTCAACAAAACTTTTATAAACCAATCCAGACTGTCCCATTAATTGTGTTAACGCTGAGTCCATTGAAGCTTTGTCTTTAGCACCGTATAAATCAATTAAACTATTAACTGTTTCTTTTGCTGCTTTTTCTTTTGCCTTTATACCCTCTTTACCTGGACTTTTATCATCGTATCCAGCGGTTTTACTTTGTATAGAATCTAATTGTGATTCAATTTTATTTCCAACAATTTCCTTGGCTTCGTTAACTTGAGAATCGCTTAACTGAGGCACAGGTTTTTCTCCTGACATATTTACTTTTATAAACTTAGATGCGTCAAAAGGCTTTGCTCCTTCACCAGTTCCATATTGAGACTCCCATTTTTTTCTAGCCTCTGCTTCTGTTCTACCTAAAACATATCCGTTTTGTGTTAATACTTGCGTGGTATCATATACGTTACTGGTTAGTTTTGCTGTAGTTTCTATTTTCCAAGTGTCAAATGAATCAGATTGTCTATAGTCTTCCATAGTTGTAACCACTCCATTTCCACTTCTTCCAGCTGAAACTACTCTAGCAATTTCTGCCGTTTCAGCAGTCACTAAAGCAGTAGTATCTTTTTTCTTTTCATCAAAACTCATTCTAGAGTTTATAGATCCAGGATTTGCAAAAGCTTCTGGGTTCTTACCTGCATTAGGCATAACTGTAAAATTTCCATCTTTATCTTCCTGCATACTAACAACTTGAAGTTGTCCGTTAGCCGGGTTAGTCATTACTGTTTTGTTTTTTAAATTACCGAAAGATTCAATATCTTCAGCAGTAAACATATCTAATTCAGATTGAGTTCCGTTAGAAATTGCTTCCATTTTAGCACTATTCCATTTATCCCAATTCTTAACTACATTGCCAAAATCAGAGTATCCGTTTTTTTGTGATTGCATAAATAAAGAATAGTCTTTAGGTTTCCTTAAACCTCTTTTGACTAAAGCCATCTCTCTTCTTAAATATTCTTTTGACCGGTCACTAGCCTCTAAAACAATTTTAGACAAAGAACGATCATTTACATCTGGAAGTTTGTTCAACTGATCCATTTGGTTTTGAGTTTCTTTATCTATAGCGTCTCTTTCTGCAACTTTTGTTTCTTTTAATAATGTAAGCTGGTTACTTATAGTGCTTGCAACTGTTCCCCAATTTATAGAAGGATCTGAATCTAAACCTTGATATACCGAATACCTATTTCCTTTTTTATCTGCCATAATAAATTTTTATTAACCTGTAAATATAGGTGCTGATATACCTGCGCTAGCCGTTGGTGCAACACCTTGAGAGCCAAGAGCTCCTGGGGATGACATAGGGTTTACTAATCTTGCATCAAAGTTAAAGTCAAACGTACCTTGTTTCATTTGTTCAATTATAACGTTTATTTCTGCTCTAGTCATGTTTTCTATACCAGGTATATTCCCTAATTTTGTTCTAATATCTGTTTCGTCTAATCCTGAATCTGTTAAATTTTTCATATCTGATTCCCCAATAGAATCATAAAGCCTATTACTAACTCTATCTGCCTTATTCTTTCCGTAAGCTTTAATAATATCTTTTCCTGCGCCTACAGCAGACTGTAATCCTCCTACAGCTGTTTGCATTCCTGCTTGCTCTAATTTTCTTTGATCTCTAGCTCGTGCTGAAGCGTCAGCCGCACCTCCTACATTAATATCTATTAGGTTTTGGTTGACTCTTTCTTTTGAGTCTGCTTTCATTTTATCGTTTGCATACAAAGCTTCACCCATTGCAATTCTAGTTTGCTCACCTTGTTGACCAGCTAAAGCACCAACTCTACCGACTCCAGAAGCTACAGCTCTAGCGTCACCTTCCTGTAAAGCTTGTAGACCTTGTTTTTGTTGTTGTAATTGTTCTTCAAATTGTGCGTTAAATGCATCTAAAGGAACATTTAATCCTTCGTAAAAGTTTTTTTCAGCTTTTCGTTCAGCTTCTTTCATTAATAGTTTAGACTCTCTGTCTGCTTTTTGAGCTGCTCTATTTGCTTTAGACGCATTACTAATACCTATTCCTGTACTCGCTAGTCCTAAAGTTGCTGATGTTATTCCTAGTATTAATCCTGCCATAATAATTTTTTTTTATTAATTACCAATCGTGGTAAATCTTTATAATTTAAAGTATACACATCTTTTTGCGCATCTTTTATATTTGTTTTATCAGTTCGATAAACACAAACCCATTTACAGTCCTCGTGCATATACGCCACTCTTTGAGTTCCTGTTTCAGTCATTACTTTCATAGGAGCTTTTATTTTTTTAACCTCTCCCGCATCAGTTAATATTGACATTTCACCTTCTAAAAAAAACGAAGGGTGGTTTTGTTTATGTATAAAACTCACTACTAAAGAGCCTTTCGGCATAAATATTTCTCTAGTATATAAACCGTCTTTTATATAATGAGTAACCGGAAACTCTTCCTGCATAGCATTTGTATCATACTCCACAGCGCCCTCAACATTACTTAATTGGTTTTTAAAATTTTCTATATTCTCCCATAACAAACCTCTGTTTTTATGAATGTGGTTTAATAAAAGTTCTGGAGAATCTTTTTTATAAAAAAACTTTCTTACTACTTTTTTTAAACTACTAATTAAGCTCATTAATTAACAAAGATACTAAATTCTAAGGATAACTTTTCATGATGTCACTACCCACCGAGAAGAGTTCAACTGGGCTTGTATTGCTGTTTGTTAAAGTAAACTCCATGTAATAACCAAGCACTCCATGAGATTCAGCAACACTGTTTTTATAAGACACTATAAAGTCTCCTTGTACAGGGATATACGCTCCAGCTGCGGATGCGTCTACAGTTATTGTAGTAGCCGTCATTGACGTAACATACCCTACTAACTCTGGTGTGGTTTTTGCATAAATAGCGTCACCTATACTTAATATACTTCCAACAGGTTCTGTAAAAGTTATAACAGTAGCGTTTGCAGCTCCAGCAACAACTGATGCTGAACCTAATCCGTTAGCAGATCTAAGGTTCCAGTTGACGGTATTCTCATTGCTTCTGATAAAAGTAAACCATTCGCCTTCTTTCTTTTCAAAATAAGCGCTAGCCATTGATCCAGCGTTCAAATCTGTATTAAGATTCGTTACAGTCCAACTGTCGTCACTCTCTAATGACAATGTTTTAAATAATTTTATATCTAATGTTGGCTTAGGATTAAAAACACTAGTAATGCTTGAGGATCCTTGAACACCATAATAATTGTTTCTTAAAGAATTTGTATTGTGCTGGTATAAATTACCACCCTTAAAAGAATAGAAGTAGCTATTCATACCAATCATGTAGTCTGGATAGAATGTATAGAACGATGGCCAGCCTTTGCTGCCGTCACTGTACGATAATGTCTGTAAAGTTTCTATTGCCATATCTTTTTATTTAACAGAATTGTGTTGATGTTACCTCGCCTGAAGAGTTTACATTATATTTTATATCACCACCCACATTGTTAGCTCTATACCATCCACTTGGAAGAGTTGTTGTTCCCGCACTTGTTGTGTAACAAGTATCGCCAACACTTGGATTTCCTCCTGCTGTTCCATCATAATGATAAGTTGTTCCTAATGATTGGAAACAAGCGTTTGGTGACGTTACAGCTGTTTGAGAAGAATCATATTCTTCTAATGAGCTTGGACACGATGTTACCGAACTAACAACTCCAGATCCACCTGTTATTTGCATATACACTCCGTTCCCAGTTGTAGCAATTTTATAATACCCATTACCTAATACTGTTGATTTACACGCATCTGAGTAGCATGTGTCTGTAGCCGCTGGTGGTTGACCAGCTGTACCATTATGATAATATGTTTGATTTATTGAAGCTGCACATGCAAGGGTTGCGTTTGTTTGACTAGCACTGGAAGTAAATGACTCACCTGTTGCAAATGTTCCTGTTACAGCAACTACTCCAGAACCACCTGTAATCTGTACATAAGTTCCTTGAGTACCTCCAATATTAATTTGACCACCCATACCTGAATGGTATTGGCAATAATAATATAATACATCTGGTGCGTTTGCTGGCACTACAAATGTTGAAATTAAATTTGATCCAGCTGTTCCTCCGTTAGTAGTCCACCCACTAGTATATTGAACACCACCACCATGAGTACCATCGCTAGTTGTTGATAATCTATATGGATGTGAAGAGTTTGATGAATTGCTTTGATTAAATGTATATGTGCTACCTCTTGATATTGCAAAAGTAGTTTGTAATACACCATTAATATAGTATTTGTTTCCTGATCCTACGTTAGCAACAGTTATATTGTAGTTTTGACTCAAAGCAGCAAGCCTATAATATCCATTAGTCAATACTGTAATACCTGAATCTGAGTAACAAATAT
>Ga0209634_1001088_pt1 | contig 20420 bp, 14 predicted proteins | sample LinPmetageLP40_FD_184043 | JGI IMG/M metagenome (GOLD analysis project Ga0209634, IMG submission 184043) | Marine viral communities from the Pacific Ocean - LP-40 (SPAdes) (version 2) | ecosystem: Environmental > Aquatic > Marine > Oceanic | place: Pacific Ocean | collected 2010-08-26 | reverse complement strand
AGCATCACTCAAATCACCGACATCAGCAGAATTACCGACATCAGCAGAATTACCGACATCAGCAGAATTACCGACATCAGCAGAATTACCGACATCAGCAGAATTACCGACATCAGCAGAATTACCAGCATCAATATCTAACGCAGTACAAAAGGGTGGTACTATTGAATTATCCGGAAAAATTAAAGATAGAATTAAACAAATTGCGGAGTATAAACCAGACCAATCTCCCAATGAACAAGAATTAACTAAAGCTTACAAATTAATAATTGAGCATCATAATAATTTATATATGGATGATAATTTTTTACCAACAATAAATTTTAAAGGTGAAGTAAAATTTTCACCTGATGATTTGAAAAAATATTTGCAAAAATGCAAACTCAATAATATAAAATATCCAACTCCGATTTGGTCAGATAGTTCTAAATCTAAAGTTTATTTTAAAGTTGACGAAGATAGGGACTCATTCAAATCTTTATACCTAACTACCAATTATATATATAATGAACCATATACTTCAGATAAAAGTATTAGGTTCGAAGATTCATTATATGATAATTTTACAAATCATATTAATAAACGAGAATGGATTAGTGATAAGTTAAATAAAATAATAAATAGTGATAATTACAAAACTCAAGCATATAAATATCTTAAATCTTTAGATAATAATTTTGATTTTAATAATAAAATATTATATACTATGAATGGGAAAATTATTAAAGAATTATTTAGTGGACAGGATATATCCGAAATTACAGTATTTAGAAATTTAACAACTGTACAGAACTATATGTTTATTGCATTAAATTATAGAAAAGCCAAATATAATGTATTTTGGAATTGGGAACTTGGTAGTCATGTACTAAGTATAAATGAGAATAAAGAAAATACATGGTCATTTGGTAACTTTGAATTTAATTTTTTACCATCTTATAGTAAAAATGATGAATTAGTAAATAAATGGTATTATGATTTAAATGATAATGAAGAAGAAAGTTTATTTCCAAAATTTGATAATTTAGATGATATGAAATCTAATAATACAATTTTTGGCTTTCCTTGTTTAGATTTTCCTGTTAGATTATTTCAGTTATATTTAAATACTAGTATTTTTAGTCAGTCTTTGGGTTATAATTTAGAAATACTATTATGGATGACAACACTAGCAGATGACGTACGAATGACTAAATTTGTAAAAGATAAGTTGGATATTAATACATCACTTTCAGATATTGAAATAATTACTAAAATATTAGCGGAACCGAATGGACCGATAAAAAAAAAATTATTAGATAACAAAACTATATTTTTTGATAATAATATATTTATAGATGATGGTTGGGAACCTTTTTGGAGTAAAGAAGACCAGTGGCTTAAATATAGATACACACAGGATGGTAATATTATAGAGATTAATGCACAAAAGGGTTATTTTAGACCTAATATTAAAGCTAATATATGGATTTTCCCTCAGATACTTGCTAGAAGAATAGTTAAATCAAAAAATACGTTAACTGATACAGATTCTATAAAAACTTGGATAGGTAAAAAAATAAATTATTGGGCTATTGAAATGAAAGCATCAGATTATAATCCTGGTAATCTAGTATATAAAAATTCTAAAACAGGTAAAATAGTAGATACAAAACTTAATCTTGAACAAGACGAATATATTCCGATTATATTAAATTCACCCAGTTTAGAAGAAAATACACCTATACAATTAGAAAGTCCCAAGACACAACTAAATGTAGATGATAGAATAAAAATATCAGGATTAGAAAAAATAGAAGGAGTCGAAAATCCAATTAACGAAATTACTGGAAAAATTAGTAAAATAGAACCAGAATTAAATAGAGCTACAATTTTAATTGACTATATGCCAGAAGAATCAAAGATACAAAATTTAACGAGTGAATCCGTAAACAGAATTATATCACAATTTTATACAATAAATAGAAGTGACGAACCTATTTATAATAAATGTTTAACTAAAAAGAATCGTAGAGGTACAGAAAAATTAAAAAAACTAACATGTAAGAAAAAGTGGTCTGACATTCATACAAATATTAAAACAAACACTAATTTTATTGATTTATCTTTAGAAAATATTATACCAGAATCTATAATGTCAAATTCATTATCCAAAAAATTTGGATTAGATCCAGAACCACAATTAGAACCAGAGCCAGAATCAGAACCAGAATTAGAAACAGAACCAGATGCTAATTCAGAATCTGGGTTAGATATAAGTCAACTAAATGAATCTGAAGCCACAAAAATACCAGATGAGTCTAAAAAAGAATCTGAAATTGTAGATGATAATATTTACAATATAGATTTTAAACTGGATATAAATATAAATAAATTAAATGGTAAACGTTTAGTTAATGAATACTTAACATTAAAAAAAGATGAAGAACAATTAATACCAAACCAAGATATTTTTGATGGATTTTTATCAACTTATAATAAAATTACAAATAATGAACTAGATAGTTTAGTTGAATATACTAACACATTTATATTATTAAGTTCTTATTTAGTAGCATTTTTAGAAAAATCTAAACCATCAAAAGAATTTGATGTTGAAAGTTGGTGGTTTTTTACTACATCCGATTTTAAAACTATAACAGAAGTATTAGATTATAACAAAATTATTGAAGATTTTAATGAATCTATTGGTTTTACACCTTCAAAAAAAACTGTTACCGGTCCAACTCAAAAAGGTGGTAAATTAACTAGAAAAAGAAATTATAAATACAACATTAAGTCTAAATTAAGACAGAAAGAATATAATTAAATATATTTAATGTGTTTAGTATTCGTTACATATTAACTCCAAATAGTACGTAAAATTGATTTACCATAGACTAGATTATTAGTAATAATTTTTTTCATATTTTTTGTTATACTATTATGTTGTATACCTTCTGATATTCCTAGGCCATTATCATACATATATCCATTAGTTACAATAAATCTACATGAAAAATTTTCTAATTTTTTTTTTAGAGTCTCGTTAAATATATCTATGTTATAATTCTTACTATCTGATAGAGATTTTATAGTTAAATAATTCATTTTTCCATTAATTATAAAATTTACTATAAGTATTTCTGTATTTTTAAGATAAATAGTATTAAGAATTTTTGTTTTTTCGATTTTATATATGTTATTAAATCTGACCTTTAATCTAATATAAAATTTATTCATAAATTTATCATATTTTAATTTATATAAAGTATCTTCACAAATAACATAAAATCTTTTTTTTAGTGCCATATAATAATTAACCTCATATAATATATATATATCATCAATATCCTCATTAATAATGTTACTTAATTGTACTTTTAGAAGTTCAATATGTTCATCAGCAGATACATCTATAAAATCATGTGTATCTATATTTTTAGTTTCTAAAATTAATATTTGACTATTAGATGTAACGTCACATTCATCTCTTTCTTTGAAAAAACTATAAAATATAGAATTAGCCATTATGTCTTTATTTGTCAGTATACGTTTCATATATAAATCTAATTTTTGCCCTCTCTCTTCGGCTTCATGTAAATGATATGGTTTAATCCAATCTTGGGTTGGTAAACTATTTTCTAAATCTAAATCATGATGTAATTTTTTAAAATCATTAAATCTTTTCTTTACTATTCTTTTTTCTTCATGGGGATATTTTATGGCTATATTATAACGCCAAAAAATATCTGTAGAGGTATAACATTTTTCTAAACCAGTTATATAACAATCTACACTATTATCATAATATTCTATTAATTTTTTTACTATACAAAAAAAAATAAAAGTACCCATTAAAATAGTGTTTATCATTGTATCAAATGGTAGTAATAAAAATAATAATGATGATATTATTATCATACTAAACTTACTACAGGCAATAAATTTTATAATTTTAAATATTTCTACAAAAATATTAGGACTTTTACCACTTTTTTTTTTATTATATTTATATTTATTAATAATATTTCCAATATAAAATTCAAGAAACATTTTAAACACTAAAGAAATTAAGGTAGAAATAATAGGACAAATAACACCATATATAATTATAGGCAAACTATAATTTATCCAGATAGCATTTGAATCTAAACTAACACTATTATCTACAAAAAAAGAAAATATTAATGCCAACGATGATGTTATTATTAAAAAAGAAATAATTAAAAGTAAATATTTGAAAAAAGGCGATGTCAATTTACCCAAATCTTGATAAATTTGTAGTGTATCATGTATTTGACGGTCAATACGCCTAAAATAACGAAACATTATAATAAATAATATTTATTACTTTATATATTATTAAAAATATAAATCATTTGAAGTATAAAAACGATCTATATTAATGCAACAAATCATAGTTAAAAATATTAATAAATTTAAAACAAAAATTATAGTAAAAGAAAATAATATAATTTATGGTCATATATCGTATGTTAATAAGGATAATATAATTCATTTAACTAATCTTTACGTTGAAGAAAAATATAGAAAAAGAGGTTTTGGTTCTATGTTATTAAATAAAGTAGAAGAAGTAAATAAAAGCTGTAAATTTTTGGATTTATGTGCCTGGGAACCAATAAATAAACCTAGAATTGTTAATTTTTATAAAAAAAATGGTTATAAAATAGACAATTCTAATTATGGATATTATGATGATGGTGTGACAACTTATGATCTTATATCTATGACTAAACAAAATAAATTTACTGAAAATAAAATATTTATTTAGATTATATGTCTACTAAAAAAATAGGATATAACAAATATAAAATAAACAAAAAAAGTCTTATAAAAAGAAAAATAATGGGTGGTAGTAAATCTACTAATATACCCTATGTAGACCCTATTCCGGATAATTTAGACCCCATACAAGTAGGTATAAAGAATAACAAAAAAAATCCAACATTATCCAAAAAAATATTAATTCCAAAACCTATATATGCAAGTGATATATCGGTTGGTGGTTCATTTCAAGTCGAACAATCCAAAATACCAAATACAACCAGTACTCTTTTTCCTAATGTATTAGATAAATATACTGATTTTAATAATTTTTCAGAATATGGTGAAATTAGACCTATTCCATTAGATAAAATATACTATCATGGGTTAAATCCATCTATAAATAGAAATATACCCTTGGAAAAAACTATTAGTAAATCAGATAAAATAGAATCAAAAATTAAAAAAAAATCTTTATCAGAATTTGAACCAATGATACAAAATCAATTTTTAGAATTACAAACTAAGTTAGATAATGAAGGAAAAAGAAAGTTCAATAATTCTATTTTAACTTTATTAAATATGCCTAACTATATTATTCTAATTACAAAATTTATTAAATCACAATATAATGATAAAATAGATTCTAAGATAACTAATAATTTATCAAAACCAAAATCAATAGCGGCGTACGGTGGTGGTAATTGTGAATCAGAAATTAAGTCACAATCTTCACATAACTTACTAAAAATTTTAGATTCTATACACGATTTTGCTAGTGATAGAGGTAAATTGAATATTAATACTATACTAAAAGGTTTTACAGATGAAGAAAATATAGAGTCATGGGAATCATTTTTTAAAGATACAGGTATAACGAAAGATAATGTAGAACATAAATTTTTACAACATACCGAAGATATTATCTTAAAATTTAGAACAGCATTAGGATTAAAAGATAGTGATGAGATAGAAGATGATAGGTTATTTAACAACTTTTTAATACCTACTAATATTGAGAAGGATAATGTTAATTTGTCTAGTGAATTTATAAGCTTAGATGAACATAAATCTTTAGATGATGATGGAAAATTCTTTTTATACAAATTAGAAAATAAAAAAACTACATTTAAAAAAGGGGATGATGAAAACTATATAAATTTTATCAAACAAATAAAAAATATTGTTAATAGTAAATTTAGTGCCAATAGAAGTATTATTTATGAAGCTGCAAAATATAATGAAGTTATTACTCACTTAATTAATAATGAAAATACAGCAACCGGTGATAAAGAATTTTTAAATAATTTTTATTTAGATGATTATCAACCGTTAGACTTATTATATGCCGATTCTAGTATATGGGATTCTGCTACAGGAAAAGGTAAGAAAATGGGTGCAGTAGCTGACGATAATGAAACCGGTGATATAACTAATTGTGTTTCTAATCCTCTTAAATGTTTACAGCTGTTATATCTTAAGGGATTATATGATGAGCACGCTTTTGTAGACTATCAAGGTGAAAATTCAGAAGAAAAATTATTAAAACATCAAGGTTATTTAGTAAAAACAGGTCCACCAGTATCTAGTTTAAGTAAAGTTAAAAATTTAAAGCATGTAAACAATTTGTCAAGTTTTTCAAGATTATTTGATAAAAAGGAGCAAAAATTATTACCTAAAAAATCTGTAGATAAAAAAGATAGTTTAGGACAAAAACCTAAAGGTCTTTGCCACGCATTAACTATAAAAAGAAGTGGTGATTGGGGACAAGTCGAATTTTGTAAAAAGTATAATATAATATTATATACATTTGATCGTTTATGCGCTCTATATGCAGTATACCGTAATTGTCCATGCATTTTTGAAGTATCACTACATGATAGTTATTATATATTAGTTTTTACTGGCAAAACTAAAATTAAGGATGGATGTCTTAATATTTTAAAAAATATTAATAAAAGTCAACTTACATTTATAGATAATTACAATAAATTGCAAAAAATTAAATCTGAAATTGAAACAGCTAAGGATTTAAATTTTGGAACTGATTTTATAGAAGAATTAGACGCAGAGTTTAAAACTGGCAAAATTATTTTAGAATTTCAATCCCATTATTATGAAGTATTAAACTCTAAAACAAATCCATCACTTGATAAAACCTTAGTTAGTAATAATACTAATATATCCAGTAATAGTTATTATAAGATAGATAAAACAAATGATAAATTACCACCAAAAAAAATTAAAAAATATGAAGACTTGTTAACATCCATTGCTAAATTAGATGACAATTCTAAAGAATTAAGAAATTTATTAGATATTCTAAATTTAATTAAAATAGATTTTAATAGATTAATATCTTCACAAATTGATAAAAATAAGTTATTTTACAATATAGAATTATTTTTCAAATCTTTATTTAGTGAAAATAATATGATAAATAATATAATAAAAACCTATATTGAATATAAATTTTCATTATCTAATAATGATAAATTAAAAATAAATCTAATAAATATATTAATTGATAAAGTATTGGTTTGTATAAATCAATGTGAAAAATGCGAAGGTGATTTTAAGAAGGTAGAAAAAGAAGCAAGTATTTTATCTAAAATAAAAAATATATTTAAGTCTGATACTAACAATAATTTAATACGATTAAAAAATATTTATAACAAAAAGATTGATTTAATAATTTCAATGACAAATGGTGATATTGGTGAAAGAATTAGACAATTGTTGTGTGTTCTATTAAATTACGATAATAATGCACATAGTTTAATAAATCGTAATTATAATTCAAAAGAACGGATTCAATGTTATTTAAAATATTCACTAACAAATAAAGCAATTCAAAAAAAATATCCATATCCTAGGGGAGATGAAAAAATTAATAATGATGATTCATTAAATGTAGAAAATAAATATATTTATGATGATTCAAAAGGATATATAGCATTATCAGTTTATGCAGAAATGAAAAAAAAATTTATCAGTTTCATTCTAGATGAAAAAAAGGATTATGGTGTTAATATAGATAAACTGTATTGTTTTTTATCTAATTTTCAAAGATTTGAATTGGTTCTTATAAATAATAAATATATTAATAAACTTGATATTTTAATATATCTTATACAATCAATCGAAAATGTTCTGAAAATTAATAATATAAATTTTACTATATTACCTGAAATAGAAACACTATTAAAATCTAAATTAACTGGTAAAAAACTTAATGGTATAGAGTTAATACCACCAAGTAAATATATTTTATTAAATTTAAGTGGTATATTAATAGAGCAACAAGTTCATCTATTAAAGGAGAGGAGTCTAATAGTATATTTTAAATATGGACAGTTACCAGATGGAAGTGAAAAATCTAATTTAAAAACCAAATTAGATATGATATCTACATTTGTTAGTTATTTTTTCGATATTTTATATAAAAGTTCTGAATATACTACAAATTTCCCTAAAAATTATTTAAATAATTATTTTAAAACAACAAAAATAGATTATGATAAACTAAAAGATTCATATAGTTTTAAAGAAAATTATAATTTCTGTCAAGAAGGTGGTGCGAAAGCTGAAGACAAATCTTGGAAGTGTAATTATGGCGAAGAACCCTATCATATTTATGATAAAGAAAAAGATAGATGTAATTTTAAATCTACAGGATTTCATAAAAATGGTATATTTATAACAAAATCAGATATTGATGAATGTCGTACTAATGGTAATTCATGGACAATAGCTGACTCCAAAAATTTTTTAAATAATTTTTTTAATTTTACTGATACCGTTAGGGATGACGGTAAAAAAATTAAAGCGTCAGGATATAAAAAAATAATTAAAGATAAATGTAGTGAAAAAATTAGCCAAACTAAATTTGAAGAAAATAATAGTAGTCAGAATGAATGTCCAAGAGATAGATGTTTATTAGTTAAAGATGACGAATCTATAGATTGGGATAAATGTGGGTCAGGTGGAAAAACTAAAACAAAATGGATTAAAGATGATTCGATTAAATTTATTAATGAATATTTTACAGAAGAACAGCAGGCAGAATTAGAACCTGATAAATTACCATCTAAAAAACTTCAAAAAATTATAGAGAATTGGTGTGAAGATGATACAGAATTGGAGTCAAAATCATATGAATGTCCAAGAGAAAGATGTTTATTAGTAGACGAGGAAAATTCTATCAATTGGAGGAAATGTGGGACGGGAGGAAAAAGTGGAACAAAATGGACAAATAAAGATTCTAAAAAATTTATTAAGGACTATTTTTCAGAAGACGAGACTGAAAATGTAAATTCTAAGGCAAAATCAGAAGAATTAAAATTAATAATTGAAAATTGGTGCGAAAGTGATTTATATGATTGCGAATCTAAAACGGACGAAGATTGTATGGGAAATTGTGAATTAATTAGTACTAGGGATGGAAATAAATGTAAATCTATTGAATTAGATATTAATGAAGAGTATGAAGATATTGATGCAGATGAGCTTGATTCTATACAAACTGATGTACCAGACCCTGAACATATTAAAAAAATAAGTGAAATAAAAAATAAATTGAAAAGTAAAAAGATTGGTTCACCTGTACCCGAAGATGAAGTCCCTATAAATGTTAATAAAGAACAAAAAATAAAGAAAAAATTAGATAAAATTAGTTTTAATATAACTATTCTTCTTGATGATACATCCCAAAATAATTTATATAGCGAATATGATACACTAAATTTTATTAGTAACCAAATTGTTATAGATAAAAATAATACTAATAGTAATGAGATACCAGAAGAAAGTTCAGAATATGTTCATATACTAACACCTATAGGAATAATTATGTATTCTGATAGTTGTCAAAATATGTACTATCAATTTGTAAAATATATTTTTGGGTCATATATGATTCATAATATTCCAAGAACATTATCTATAGATAAATTCATGGAAATTTCTAAAATAGAAACCTTTTATAATCAATTATATTTTTTAGCAAAAATTAGTCATCAAATATTAATAGGTATTATTATATCATTAGGTTATAATACTAATAAAAAATTTACAGATAAATTAGAATCTCTATTTCAGGATTTAAAAGAATATGTTTATTTGGTTGAAAACAAATGGTTATTAATAGATAATATATTGAATCACAGAGACGCGGTTACTTCTACAGACAACGATTATATAAATTTATATTACTTAGTATTTAACCAATTATATTATAATTTAATAAACAATGATTTAACAAGTAAATTAGAAAGTGAGTTTAAAGTTAGCAATCTTAATGAATTTATTAATCCTACATTAGTAGATGAAATTGTGTATAATGATTCATTTTACACTCAATTTTATAATTATATAAATTTAAAGTTCGATTCAACCAACAAACTTAAAAATTTTATTCAAAATATTTTTGAATTTAAAATAGATTATAATTTTAGAAAAAATTCAAATACTAAAATACTTCCATATTATAATAATACTGGTATCGATACTTCTAATCAATTATTTACTATATTATTTAGTCCATTTTTATTGGAGGAGGTAAATGAAGATGTAATTAAAGAATCAACTGAAAAATCATGTGTAAATACTAAAGATGGTACGCATATAAAGGAGTGTAGTAATTGGGTATGTGGTTTTGAAAATAATTTTACCGATATAATTACAGATGCTGGTTCTAAAGATGTAAAGTTAGATATGACTGATGATAAATTTAATCTTTTTAAATTTCAATGGATTAAAATGTTATTAATAGATAGAACTAAAATATACAATAGATTACAATTCTTTAATTTAATTTTAAGAGTGAGTAAAAATGATAAAACTAGAGAACTAAATGAAACTGAATGGTCTAATTTTAAAAATATATTACATATAATTTTGAAAAATAATGACGGTATCGAAATTTGGGATAAAAAAAACATATTACAGAATATTTTTAAGTATATACATTTAATATTTGGTCCTACTACTAATGCCAATCTATCACTAATTAAATTAATATCTATATTTAAAATGAAAAGTTCTACACCATACAAGATAGTAGAAACCTATTTTAATAATATTAAAATATTAGAAGAACTTCTCGATACTTTTATTGATGATTTGTCTAATTTGCAATTAAAAAATTCTAAATTTAAACCATTAGAAACACAACAATTAAAAATAGTATTTGAAACATTTAGAAATATTATATTATCATATAAGAAGGAGTTACAATCATTTTTGCTGTTAGATTTCTTCCAAGATGTATTCACAGAAAAAGATGATTCTACATTCGATTTGCCAAAACTGTTGAATGTACTACCAGATATAGAAGATAAAGATGACTTGCCATTAGATTTTATTAAAAATATATATCAAGAAGGTGGGTTTAAAAAAAGCAAAAAAAAAACTATTATTAAAAATAAATCTAAAAAAAGAAGTAGGATATATAAGTATTAATTCTATGAACATGTTATCTTTTTATAAATTTTAGAATTATCACTGTCAGGATATTCCAAAAAGTTCCAAAAATCAAATTGAAATTGATTAGAACGAATATAAACATCTTTATTATTGTCAAATTGTCTATCATTTGGTGTATCTATAAATACGAGTTTATTAAAATATTCTGGTAATAGTATGATATTGTTATTTTTATTAATATAATGTCTACAAGACACTTTACGATAATCTAAATAATCTTTTAAGTTTATATCTATTATTGCATTATTATATTTAAACTTAATTATTCTATCAGATAATTCTAATATTTGATACATTTAAAATTGAGTTAATTACTTTAATTTATTAAATTAACTCAATTTTTTCAATGACACACTATATTGTTGAAGATATCTATGGTAAAATAGAAATACAAGATAATATTGAAACAGTTAAAGAGCTTAAATTAAAAATTCTTAGTTATAGAAATGGATATTTCTACAAAAATCTAAAATTATTTAATAATAATATTTTATTAGAAGACCATATTATTATTAGATATTTAAAACATAAAAAATTTAAATTATGTATTACTCCTATAACTTGTAACCAACATTTATAATATATTACAACATGATTTATTAGGTACTTCATCTAATTCAATTATAGGTACTGTGTTTATTTTATTAGTTTTAGAATCATACAAGAGTTTGGATTCATCTATAATATATTCAAATATTTTATCTATATTTTTCATTTTTTTGGCTGAAGTATTATAAAATTTAGCACTAATATTATTTGCAAATATTTTACCATTAATATTAACTGGCATTAAATCCTCCTTATTTCCTATAACAATCAACTTAGGTAAATTATTATAACACGTTTTTTTAACAACATTTAACCAATCATTTAGTTTTTCAAGAGTATTATTATTAGTTGAATCATAAACTAAGATAATAAAATCAGAATTTCTGATGTACATGGGCGTTAAAGAACGATATCTTTCTTGTCCAGCTGTATCCCATATTTGTAAATCTAATTTAGAATTTTTATATAATATTTGTTTGTTCCAAAATGATGCACCTAAAGTAATTTCATGCTTCTCTACAAATGAATTTTCAAAATAAGTACGTATAATACTAGTTTTACCTACACCTGATTCACCCAAAATTGTACATTTTATATTAAACATTATATATATATAAATAAATTAAATTTAAATAGATTAACTAAATGCTGCTTTAAGTACTCTTAATCTTTCTGAATTATTACTAAAAAATTTTAATCGTGTAGCTCCTACATTTGTATCACCCTTACAGTTTAATTTAAAAAAGAATTCTTTAAAAGAAAAATTTTTTTTATATTCTAGTTTTTTTCCACCTAAATAAATTAAAAAACCATAAATTGTAGTGATAACTAAAACTCCTATTAATAAATTCTGAAGAATTGATACAAATCTATTAATTTTTCTTGATTTCTCTTTAGATACTTTGTCCATTTCACTATTTTTATAATATTGTGATACTACTATAATAAATAATGCAAAAATTTGTAATAACCATGTATATGGGTCAACTTTAGATGTAATTAGGAACCACATATATAGAAATAATGTCACTGTTACAATATGTCTTGGTTTTAATACTGGATAAATATTGGCATCGGCTAATACAACAAAGAAATATAGTGATATAATTGCTACAAGGTGTTTTATATAAATATTATTATTTAATAGTTTAATAACTTTACATTGAAAAAGTTCACCAATATAATTACCAGCTATTATTAAATAAAAAAATAATAAACCTTTTAAAGTAGCCACTATCATAGTATTATTAAAAATAGGTTTAATTCCTAAGTGATTATTTCCTACGTGATTATTTCCTAGGTGATTATTTCCTACGTGATTATTTCCTAGGTGATTATTTCCTAAGTGATTATTTCCTAGGTGATTATCTCCTACGTGATTATTTCCTAAGTGATTATTCGCTATATTATTCGATATAGATTCAACTTTTTTTTCGAGTGACTTAATTTTTTCAACAATTAATTCGTTATTTTGATATGGATTAGTATTATTTAAACTACTCATTATATATTATAGATAGAATTTTATTTTAATTGAATAAAGAATTTATTTTCCAAACGATTTGATATTGGTGTAACAATAATAAATCATTATGTTTATATAAATTATCATTAACATAGGTGCCTTTTCCCATAGGAAATAAAATTTTATTTTCAATTAATGGTTTAAATTTTTTATGATTTTTATCTAAATCCATCCAATTTATATCTTTAGGCGTATCATCTATAATAATAATACTGTTTTTGTGTAAATTATATTTGATAGCATTAAATTCTTTTAAGTGATGCTCTGCCGATGGGTTAGGATTAGACCAATCAACATTATATGAATCTAAATATAATAAATCTATAGGTTTATTAAATTTTTTTAAAAAATTTAGAGAATCATTACATTCGACTTGTGTTTTATTACTAGTTAGTTTATTAGCTTCGGTAACACATTGCTGGTCTAAATCAACACTATAGACCTCACCATCATAATAATTAACAAAATCATCCCATAATTTTGTAGATTTTACCCCACATTTAGCACTACATCCTGTTTCTACAATTGTATAAAATGATTTGTTATTATATTTTAATAATGATTCTAAACCATATTTAAAAGTATTATAGTTAATATGAGTCCAATATCCATCGATATGTAATTTTTTTTTTATATGTGGTTTAGTTACAGTCTTACTATTATATAATGTGTGTGATTTAGAATAGTTATTTTTAATAGTAAAATGTTTATTAAAAATATTATTTATATAATCATCCATAAATATAATATTTATTTTTATAATTTTTAACAAACTAATGCCATACCAATAGATATAATCGTTATACCTAATATTCGTTTGAATGTTACATTTTCTTTAAAAATAAAAATAGAAAATAAAATTAGCATTACATTACTAAGTCCTTTTAACATGGGTAAGTATTTAGATACATCATATTTTTTTAACATAGTTAAATAAATAAAATTTGAAATAGTGCCTAAAGTAACAAAAAATAGTATACCGAAAAAATATTTGGCATCTAAATTAATTATAGATTTTTTAAAATTAGTTATAGAATTTTTATCAGTTAAAACTAAATATACACAATAGCTATAAATAACTATACTATAAGCTATATGGATTAAAATCATTTGATAATTAGCATCAAGGTTTTTACGTAACTCTTTCCAAAAAAAAGTAGGAAGAGACCAAGAAACTAATGTTACTAATAAAAACAAATAGTTCATTTAATATAATGACATATTAAAAAAATAATTCTAATTAATTAATAAATTATTTAAATTTCCTTTAGGAGCCATAACTATATTTCCTTGTCTAATAATTTTTTCAAAAAGGTCAATTTCTTCTTGACTTAAGAATTTAGATAATATTTTTTTATAAACTTTTTTTTCGTATTCTTTTTTCTGGTCAATAGTTAAATTTTCTTTATCATAAATAAATTTTCTTATTTTAAAAAAAGCTTTTGCTGCTATTTCAATTGAAATTGACATTCTTTTATGTGATTGCTCAATATTTTCTTTAGCATCTTTAATATCTGGACGTTCCATTAATATATCTATTTTTTTATTAAGTCTATTAATTGCCTCTTGTACTTCTTCATATTCTTGTTTAGTTTCTGTTAGTATAGTATTACGAATTTTTGCACTATTATCGATCAAGTTTTGCTTTGATTCTTTATAAATTTCGGCCTGTTTGTCTAAAACTTGAAAATTAAACACTTGTTTATTCATTTATAATGTATAAAAGGTTTTTTTTTTAATAAATAATACAAATTGGCTTAAATAAACAAATAATATTATAATTATGTATTTACTTTATACTTTATTATGGTTTTTAGTATATTTTAATATTAATAAAAAAAATAATTTAGATACAAATTATAATAGTTATATTGTAGCGTTTATACATGCCACATTGTCTATATTTCTAAATGGATTAAATTATTTTTGTATAGATAGATTTAATGATTGGGATTCTAGTTACAACATTTTATCTAATCAAGCAATATGTGTATCATTAGGTTATTTTATATATGATTTATATCATACTACTATAAAAAATTATAATAAAATTTTTACAATTCATCATTTATTATCTATAACTACTTTACTTTTTAGTTATAATACACAGACATGCTCTAAATTAGTTTCTACTTTTTTATTATATGGTGAAATAAGTAATCCACTTCAAATTATTTGGTATTTATCAGATAAATTTGGATATAACACACTAGAAAAAATGGTATTTCCAATATATAGTTTATTATTTATTTCAATCAGAACAATAATAATACCTTACTTAATATTTGATATAATAAAAAAATTATACCATAACTATTATATACTAATATATTGCACTTTTTATACTATAGGGCTTATTGGTAGTTATAAATGGACACAAAAAATGATTATAAAAAGTAAAAATAGATATTTTAAACTATAGCCTCTGCGTTATCTAATCCTATATCTATTAATCCTTCCGAAGTTTTATTAGAAATTTCAATTATTCGGTCTAATTTATTATTGGATTGCGTATTATTATTTTCAACATTTACTTTAGTTAATGTAGATTTATCACTTAATAAAGGTGTTTTTTCGTTAGTTTTTTTTGGTATTTCTTTTTTTGACCACTCATCTACAATGAATTGTGGTGGAAAATAATTACATTTATTTTGGATATTTAAAATATCAATTTCTATTTTGTCTGTAAAATCCTCTTCGTTTGGCATCTCCATTTCAAACTTAAGTCTAACCATTAATTTATTATATTCTTCGGCAGCGGTTCTATGTGCTTCGGACTTATTACCAAAACCACAACTTCCACTTATAGATTGTAATAAAGTAGATATAGCAGCTAAAACTCCTACAGATATACCGAATACATTTTGTGTACCACTATTTATTATCTCTGATGTAGATAAAAATGATGCAATACCAGATAAACTGGTAATAACAATAGAAGGACCTATTATTCGATAATTTAATTTAACATAGTATTCTGAAGAACGATTATGAATATATCTTAATTTTTGTAACCTTTTTAATAGTTTCTTATAAAAAAAATATTTTTTTTTAGAAAACCATTCTGGATATTCATATGCCCCCACAAAAATATTTAAAGATTGATGACTTGAATCGGATGCACTATCCATATATTACCTATTAGATAAAATGCCTTATAGTTTTACGTATCTTATATTTGGAGTAAGATTTAGATTTTAATTGCCTTTTTAATTTTTTCTTTATACATTTAGAAGTTTTTTTGTATTCTTTCTAAGTAAAATTTACATCACCTAAATACATACTTTTATTAAACAATAAAGAATTTTAATTGATTACCATTATTTAGGTTTCTTTAACACTATCATAATTATTTTAAAATTTGGCATATCATCCAATAATTTAAAATAAAGTTTTAAATTTCTAGTTTTTTTTGTTTTTATTAGTTGTCATTTTATTTATATTTTATATTAGTTACTGCATTTTAATATAGTGTAAAATGTAAATATCTTTTGGATGCTACTTATGAAATTGACTATATAAGTGTGGTACAAATGAATTAAATAATTTGGAGGCATTATTTCTTAATTGTCATCTTAATAAAACATTAATGGATAGAATTATATGTTAAAAAAATCTGATATAATATTATAAATGAATAAAAAAATTTTAAGACGTGACGAATGAGATTGTTGTTAATTAAGTTAAATTAATTATAATTATCGATAACTTAATTATCAGTATGATAATAGTATACTAAACCTATAGGAGTATATTATTTGAATATAATTATAATTAAAAATATTTTAGAATAGTATATGAGTTCATCTTCTAAATCTAAAAAAAAAAATTCAAATTTAAAAATAAATAATATATATCCTTATTCTAAAACAAAAAAAATAGAAAAGTTCAGTAAACCAATTACAATGAGAATTGGAAAACATAAGATTAGTGATTTTTTAAAATTCTATAAAATAGACCCTAGTTTAGAATCTATATTTTTAAAAAATCACATTAAATATAGTTATGATTTGAATGATACTTTTTATGATAGAGAAACATTTTTTAAATTTTTAGTTAATGAAATATCAACACATAAAAAATTAACTAGAAATAATTTACAAAATAAAACGACACAACTCCAATTTTTTGATGAAATAGAAAAAATAATGTTTGCTTATGATAATTTTAAATCACAAATACAAGACTACAAAATATATTTTAGCATATTTGGAGAAGTTCCAAACAAAAAACAATTTATTGAATTTTTAAATAGTGAAAAATTTAAGAGTTTTTTTAGTGATTCTATTTTAGAACTTATTAATAAAGATATTAATGAAGTTATTTCTATTTATGAATTCTTCGGTGTAAAAAATTTATTAGACGTTAACTTTAATTATAAATATGATTTTATTTTAGTAACAAATATAGATTATCTAATTAATTTTAAAAAAATATTTTTACACAATTTTGATACAGTTAAAAATGAAACACAATATAAAGAATTTGTTATTAGTAAGACCGAAGATTTTAAACAATTATTACACCCAAATAATAATTTAAATGTTGAAAATATGATCAGTAATTTAATTGAAACCGGGTATGAAGATATTGTGACAGTAATAGAAGAAGACTCTATAGATGAGTTAATATATGAAATTTTTGAAATTAAAAAAAAATTTAAAATTTTAACAAGAGTTAGAAGAATGATATCACGTTACCTATTTCCAGATAGAGCTGATAGGTACATAACCAAAATGTTAAATTATTTACCTAAAAAAATAACATATCCAAATATAAGGGTTTTTATTATTAGTGCGCATGGATATAATATCAACCCAGATGAATATAAAATTCATGAAAGATTAGATTTCGACCTATTATATAACTCCATATTACCTACAAAAAAAAAAAGTATTGATAATGAAACATTTAAAAAAAATATAAATATAGTATTTACTCAAAGTTATGGTAGATTATCATATCAAACTTTAGTAGATACAATTATTAAAGCATATAATAACTATGGTACTCAAATTAGTAACGGTATTTTAAATTCAAAAACTAAATCTGATTTTAATAAAATAAATGAATTTCTAAGAATATTGCATTACCAATATTTTCATCACATCAAATTTGAATCAAGTATATTTTTAGAATATGGACTTAATGAATATTTAAAAAATCCTGATGGATATAAGAAACACTATAAAGATAATAAAATTTTTGATATAATCAAATATAATATAAAAAAACCTCCACCTAATAGTCATTTTAATTTTGGTTCGAATAGTAATACTGGTTCTGTAAAAGGAATATTTGAACTTAAAGATGAAACAATAGAAAATTTACTTAAGTTATCTAATAAATGTAGACTTCGTCATTCTACAGATGATATTGATAAGTTAGGATTATCTAAAGATATGTTTTTGAGTGCCATTAAAAACAAACCAGAAATACTAAAGTATAACGAAAAACTTTTTAAAAAATATTATAAAATGATTTCTGTAGCAGATGCTATTAAATTTATCTATGATGGCTCTGATATTAAACCAAATGAGAAAGTTTTAATTTACATGAATCATTGTAGAGGTTCATATTCTGATGGCACAGGATATTTCAATGAAATTGATAATTTAGAAAATAAATTGACTAAGATTAGAGTTCTTAGACAATTATCTTATAATAGAGCATTTGATATAGAAAGTACTCTCAATCCAGATGAGTAATTAATAATTATTTCTATTTATTATACGGAATGAAGATAAATGTTTTCTATAATAAAGTAATGTTGCACTAACTCTGTAACAATTTTCATATTTTTCTAATATTTTATCGGTAAATCGTGTATCTTCACCGACAAAATGTTCTGACCATTTAATATCGTTTAAGATATCCTTTTTAATTCCAACATTTCCAACAGTTGTACCACGAAATCCAGGTCTATTCTCTCGTCTTCTCCACTCTATATATTTTATTGAATCCATAATATACGGTTCTTTAACTAATTCTCTAGGACTAGATGTAACCAAATGGGTGATATGATTTGCATTTTTTTTAGTAAAAAAATAGTTCATAATTTCTACTCTTTGATTATGTGGCATATCATCCGCATCTTGATAAATTATATATTTGTTTTTTGCTACATCACTACCTATTTGTCTATTTAAACCAGCTCTAAGTTTCTCTTTGTTTTTAATAATTACTAAATTAAAAGGATAATTTTTAGATTCAACTTTTTCAATGTCATTTAATATTTTATCAGATTCGGTTACACTTATTATTATTTCATCCGGATTTAAAGTTTGATTTTTATAAAGATTTAATAAATCTGGTATATGTTTAAAATGAAAAAAAATACATGGAATTACAACTGATATATCCATTACAATACTAAAATATATTTTTAAAAAGTTATAATCTTATGTTTAAATTTAAATTTTTATTTGTATTTATTTAATATAAATGATTACACCACAAATTTTATGGGCTGAAAACTCCGAGTTAATTATCTTAACAATAGATGTTTTAAATAGTCAAGATGATGTTATTACTCTAACAGAAAAAAATTTAACGGTAAAAGGAATAACAGACGGTTCTGAATATCTAATTGACATAGATTTATTTGATTCTATTATTTCTGACTCAAGTTATTCCAAAATTAATAAAAGAAATATAGAATTTACATTATATAAAAAAAATCAGAGCATATGGGGTAAGCTAACTTGTAGAAAATATAATAACATTAAAACTGACTGGCATAGATGGCATAATTTTAATTCTGATGTTGAATCCGAAGAAGATGAAGATGATACACGAGATTACGAATTTAATCCACAAAATTTAGAAGATTTAAATATAGATGATGAAATTGGTGATGAATTTGATGAAGATTTAGAACACACTAATGCCGAAGAGTTAGATGCTGAAGAGTTAGATGCTGAAGAGTTAGATGCTGAAGAGTTAGATGCTGAAGAGTTAGATGCTGAAGAGTTAGATGCTGAAGAGTTAGATGCTGAAGAGTTAGATGCTGAAGAGTTAGATGCTGAAGAGTTAGATGCTGAAGAGTTAGATGCTGAAGAGTTAGATGCTGAAGAGTTAGATGCTGAAGAGT
>Ga0209634_1001087_pt1 | contig 20428 bp, 19 predicted proteins | sample LinPmetageLP40_FD_184043 | JGI IMG/M metagenome (GOLD analysis project Ga0209634, IMG submission 184043) | Marine viral communities from the Pacific Ocean - LP-40 (SPAdes) (version 2) | ecosystem: Environmental > Aquatic > Marine > Oceanic | place: Pacific Ocean | collected 2010-08-26 | reverse complement strand
CCTAAAATTATACTAATTTATAAAGTAGTGTTAAAATAAAATTGATTATTTATATTATAACAATATAAATATATAAAATATGTGTAATACAAAAGTGGAAGTATGGTTATTTCCAATGACATGCTGGATGTGTGATGAAGCTGATGATTATTGTATATCATATACAACCCCTAGGTACACCTCGGGAACTTGTTGTGGACCTAGAGACAGACCCTGTTGTATTGATTGTTATTATTGTCTCTCTCCAATTGTGTGTGTATTAGATATATTATGTTTTCCAAGAAATCTGTATTACAAATGTATTTTCAATAATGAAGCACATGTTGCTGCTGCTATATAAATTATAGTAATTCTAATCTATCTTTTGGTATTCTATTTACATTAAATATTTTTTTTTCAGTTTTAACGCTTTCTTTTTCAAATGTTGGCTTTAAAGTTTGGAATCCTCTAGACAAATATCTAGGTTTAAATCCCCATGGATATTGTTTAATTTCACATTTATTAGACCAATGAGATGTTGTGTCTCCATTTTTATATGCTTCTAAACGTTTTTTATAAATAGTTTCAGTTCTATTTATTTTAGGTTGATAAGAAATATAAGTAGTCAATCTGTTTAATTCTATTCCAGATTTAGTCATTCCTTCATTTGCATGGATTAATTTAGAATTCCATAATGTAAAACAATTTTCGGGAATGATTAGTTTTTTACTATTAGATAAATGTGAATCACCCGTATCACATAGAATCCAATCTTTTTTATAATCTACCTTTGGACTGTATGTTTTGTGCGATTTTGGAACTATTACAAATCCAGCGTCTTTTTCGTCTACTTTCATAAAATTATAGGAACCTTGAATAGAATACATGTCATTTTTAGGATTTTGATCTATATGCAACCATGGTTTAGATTTTTGTTTATTAGATACAAACATAGAGAAACCATCTAAACTAACGACTAATTCTTCGCAATCATAAATATTTTTATAAATAGATTTAATAGAACTATTTACTCGTAAATTCCACATGAAATCTGATTGTCCAAATCCATTGAAAACAGCCATTCCTTTTCCAAACATTAATGGACAATTCTGAATATTCCAAGTATTAGTATCATCAAAATCGAAATTTGGAGAAACAGTTGATAAATCTTTTTTAAACAGGTTAAAGGCTTCAGTTTTTTCTTCACTCGTTAAAATATTAGTTAATACTACAAAACCATATTCATCTAAATGTTGTTTCCAATTAGTAACATCGTCTTTTTCAAACAATTGTGGTGATAGTGGTGTCGTCATTTGTATTCTATTTATAATATAATTGAATTGATATCAATTTTATTATATAGAATAAATTATAACTCAATATTAAATAATTTAAAGATTACTTAGAATTTAAATTATTATGGATAATTTTAATAATGTTGAAAAATTAGTTGGAAATACACCCCTTGTAAATTATAAAAAAAATATTTATGCTAAATTTGAAGCATATAATCCATCAGGTTCAATTAAAGATAGAGTTGTTTTTTATATTATAAAAAAAGCATTAAATGATTCTAGTTTAAGACCATATCAAACTATTATTGAAGCAAGTAGTGGAAATACTGGAATATCAGTAGCTTTTGTAGCATCATTATTAAATCATCCATGTAAAATTATAATGCCAAGTGATATGAGTGAAGAAAGAAAAAAATATATAAAATTATTTGGAGCAGAATTAATAGAAGTTAATCCAGGTGATTTTAAAGGTGCTATTAAATTGCGAAATAAATTAGCAGATGAAAATAAATGGTTTAACATAAATCAATTTAATAATCTATTAAATATAGAATGTCATTATAATACAACTGCTAATGAAATTATTAATCAATTACCAGAAAATGTAATACCTGATGTATTAATAAGTGGTACTGGTACAGGTGGAACTATTATGGGTATATCAGGGAGGCTAAAAGAAATAAATCCTAATTTAAAAGTTATTGTAATTGAACCTGATGAATCTCCAGTTATGTCTGGTGGAAACCCTGGATTGCATAAAATTCAAGGTATTGGAGATGGCAGTAAATTTTTAGTCAATATGGATAATGTAGATGATATTATACGAATAAAATCAAATGATGCTATTAATAAATCAAAAGAATTATGTAGAAATGGATATTTTGTTGGTATTTCAGCTGCAGCAAATATTCTTGGAGCAGAACAATATAATACAAAAAATCCAGACAAAGTTATTATTACCTTTTTTTGTGATAGAGCTGACCGTTATTTATCAATGTATTAATTATACCCCATAGCTCTCTTAGCCTTTCCGGTCGCCCATCCCGTCCACGTTTTATTTTCTTCTTCTCTTTTCTTTCTCTTTATCTCTATATCTCTCTTTTTTTTCAATGTTTCACATCGTACATCATGATACCAATTATTACATTTAAATTGTTTATTCTTAAACATATTCCAATCATTTTCCTCTTTCTCACAATTAGGTGGCCAATACCAATAATCTTCTTCTGACCCCTCTATCTTCGTGTCGCTTTGTGGCCACTTTGTCTTCTTCTCTTTCTTGGCTTTTCTAAATGCTCTTCTAGATTTATTAGGGAGTTTTGGGGGGGAAAACATATTATCTTTAGTCTCTATTCTATACGAGGGACAATTCCATTTTCCACTCTTTTTCCTATATTTTTCTCTAACGTCATTATTTCTACTATTGTGTGCATAATCCTCACCGGAAGAAGTTCTATGATACATGTAGTCATTATATTCTATTATTCCGTCAGGTGTTAGTTTATAATCTATAGCCTCAATTATACTATTTAAATCATTCTTTATTTCACGAAGTTTAATAATTTCAGCATATTCTTTCTTCGCATCTTCGTATTTTCTTTGCGCATTGCTGTGAATACCCTTGAAACTTTTTCTTTCCGGCTTTTTGAGATTAATTAATCCACCTTCTATTTTGTCTGTGGTTCTTTCTTTCTTAAACACTTTTGACCATATATATTGAAGTTCTTCAAGATTAAAGTCATATAACGTTTCTCTCGCCTTCTTTTGTGGTCCATTAATCTCATTAAATTTTTCTAATATTTGAGACATTCCAAGGGGTTGCATTCTTCTCTCATACCATCCAAACTTTTTTTTGCTGACGGCGTCACCAAGAGGGTCTTTTCCTGTTTCTTTTTTTTCTTTTTTTAATTCATCAAAAACTTTTTTGATAGATATATCCAGTCTAGTTTTTTTGGGTTGTTTTTTCATCTCTTTTTTGTAGTCCACATGTATAAGGGTTTTTTGCTCTATAAATTTGGGAATCGTCAAGACATGTTTGCTCCCACCACCATATTTATTACGACTTCTATTTAATCTATTTTTTTTTGTTTTAGTTAATCCATATTTTATCTTAACAGTTCTTTTAGAACGCATTATAATATATAAAAATATATTAATTTATAGAATAATTGATTAATTTATCATATTCATTATCAATATAATTTCTACAATATATATATTTAGGGTTATATTTACATTCTAAAAACCAATCACCTAATTTATTAGCATATAATGATTTATATTTATTTTCCCAATCAAAATAATTACTTGTTTTTCCTTTAAAATATGTTTCTATGAAATTATAAATTGGATTTTCTTCATAAGAAATATTACGAATAGTTGAAGGGAAATTTGGAAGATTATTTACATTATTATTAACAATGTATATAAAATTTATATTTAATGGTAATATTGGAAGATTATATATTTTATTATGAGAACAATATAATATTCTTAATGAATGTGGTAATTCTGGTAGTTTTATTAACATATTATTAGAAGCTGATAAAGATATCATATTATTTGATAACATCGGTATTTCAGTTAAAATATTATTACTACAATTTAATATTTCTATATTCTTTGGTAGAGTTGGTAATTCTTTTAATTTATTAAAACTACAATTTAATGTTGTTAATTCTAATGGTAAGTTATTCAAAGACATTAAATTATTATGTGCACAATATAATTTTTTAAGATTCTTAGGTAATCTAGGTAATTCATTCAAATTATTATTAGTACAATTTATTTCAACAATAGAATCATAATTTTCTAATTTTAACACATCATTAAACGAAGTAAATTTCAGTGTTTTCCAATCTGTATTTATTTTAATGTCAATCATAAATAAAAAATAATATTTTATTCTAAATCAATTTTATACCCTTGAAGATTTAAAATGAAACATATTTAAAGATTTACTAAATATAATTAGTAAATGTCTATAGAAAGAGACCAATATGAAGATCTTTATAATGAACAACTTAGAAAACAATTGGAAGAAAAATATAGTATAAATTTAGATATACAAACAGAAGTCGGAGAAAAAACTTATTGTGATTTAAGAAAATATTTTACTAAAGAAATTGAACAAAATAATTTATTAATTGGCACAGATTTTATAACAATGTGTTGTCATCGCACAGATATAGAAAGTATCAAAGAAGAATTTAATAAACAATTAAACGAATTAACTAAGTATGAAAGTAATGAATTGTGCGAAGTTCCTAATTCGGAACTTCTAGAATCTGCTATTGGACATCCTTGTCAATATACTGCTAATTCTACTGATAATTTAGAAAATAATATAATCCAACAAGGAACCCCACCACCCTATAATTAAAGTGTTCATTTTAAATCTTCAAGGGTATAAATATTATAATGCCTAAATTAAAAATAAATTAAATAAAAAAAATATAAATATTAATAAAATTAGTTTTTAGACTAAATATAGATAGGATAAATTATTTGGTGTGTTTTAAATTAATCATAATAGTTGTTATCATTGTATTCTTCTAGTGCAGCTTCATATTCTACCTTCGCTTTTTGTGCGATTTTTTCGTATTTTTCTTTGTTTTTACATTTTCCCCAAAGAGAACCTAACTCTTTCATTACTGGACCCATTTTTAAACTTGGATTTTTTTCCATTACTTTTTTTCGATGTTCATCGCAGAAAAATAAGAATGATGATTTAGGTCTTTTTGGAATTAGTGGATCTTTTTGTTTTTTAATTTTTAATGGTTTACCAATAAACTTTTCAATTAATTCATCTTGTTTATCAGACGCATTTAATTCAGCTGCAATACGTTTAATTAATTTTTTGTGTGAATTATACCATAAGTCATTCATATCTACAATGTTATTTTGAAAGAAATTGCTTGCCATTTTATATACTTATTGTTATATGTTTAAGTTATAATTTTATATTCAATTTTATATAATTAAATATTATTATAAAATATAAAGATTTTTTAATAATTATGTCTAAGATATGAATGAGATACGCATTGGTATAGTTGGAAATGTTGATAGTGGTAAAAGTACTGTTATTAGCGTTTTAAAAGAACAAATATTAGATAATGGACGAGGATTAGCTCGTGCTAAAATTTTGAAACACAAACATGAAAAAGATAGTGGAAGAACATCAAGTATAACACACCATTATTATGTAAATAAAGAACATAATAAAATACTATCATTTATAGATTTAGCTGGTCATGAAAAGTATTATAAAACTACTATGTTAGGTGTAAATGGATGTTCATTGGATTATATAGTAATAATGATTGGTAGTAATATGGGTGTTACTAAAATGACAGTAGAACATTTAACATTGGCATTAATTTTAAAAATACCATTTATTTTTGTTTTTTCAAAAATAGATATATGTCCCGATAAGATTTTTACTCAAACATTTAATGCTCTTTTAAAAAGTCTAAAAAAATTCAAAATATACAAAGAATTAATTGAAATAAATGATAGTATATCAGCAAAAAACAACTATAATTTTAATGATAATAAAATAATACCCTATTTTAAAGTTTCTAATGTAAAAGGTGATAATATTAATTTATTACGAACATTTCTATTAAATATTAAGCCAATATATTGTTGGGATGTATTAAAATTACAAAAAAAAATATGCATATTAGAAGATATATTTTTTGTTAATGGTGTTGGTATTGTAATAACTGGAACTGTAATTAGTGGAATAATAGAGAAAGGGCAAAAACTAATGTTAGGACCATTTAATGGTATATTTTGCGAGGTAACTATAAAATCTATACATAATAATTTTAAAAACCAAGTAGAATCAATTGAAGCAGGACAGTCTGGATGTTTTAATATTAAATCAAATGATAAAAAATTTATTTTAAAAAAAAAAATTATAAAACGTGGTATGATATTATTAGATACTACTCATGAAAATCATACATACACCGATTTTGAAGCAAAAATTAAAATATTACATCATCCAACGACTATTAAAATAAATTATGAAACAACCATTCATTGTGGTTCAGTTAGACAAATTGCTAAAATTATTGATATAAAAACAAAAAATAATAATCTTGATGAAAAAAATAATAATTATCTTAGAGCTGGTGATAGTTCAATCGTTAAATTTAGATTTAAAAAAAAACCTGAATTTATTCAGAAAAACAAACAAATAATTTTTAGAGAAGGGCATACTAAAGGAATTGGGTGGATAACTAAGTTAATTAAATAATATTTTAATTATTTTCTCTTTTTTGTTCTTTTTCCACCACCACCCATTGTATATTTTTTTATATATTTTTTTAAATCTTTTGGATTAAAAAAATTAAGTTTCATTTGTCTATTAGATATTATGTATGAACCAATTGGTTCTCCAGGGTCACCACTTCTAATTTTATCAGCATAAAATAATAAATTCGGTTCTGAACTAACTTTAGATTCTTTAACTCCAAATTCAATATTCTTTCCTTTTATTGGAATTATTTTAAATGAATAATCTTTTTGAGTTAATAAAATACGTCTACTTTTAGCATCATCATCATAATCATCTTTAATATTTGGTACATATGAATAGTCATTATATGTAATTCCAGCAGGAGATGACATACAATCAAATACATTCGAATCCCCTTTAGTTTCTTCTTTGTTTATTTTACAATCAATAGATGCTTCTTTAATTAATTGTAATAAATGATTCATTACTTCTAATTTTTTTTGTGAAATATCAAATAATACTTGGTCAGATGTTTTACCATCTTTATCATCACGAATCGTAATATCTTTTTTTAAATCTTCTGGCGTAATTTCAGATAAATATGTATATATTTCTACATTTTGTTCGTCTTTTGGCAATTGTTTATGAGAATTAACACGGACAGCCCGACCCTTTACTTGTTCTGTTCTTACTGGATTCCAATATGGTTCGACAATATGAACTTGTCTAACATTCTGTAAATCAATTCCTTCTGCACCAGTTTTAGTAGTCATAAGTACTTTAATAATCTCACCATGAAGATTATTTTTACCAATACTCATCATTTGTGTTCTTATTGAATTTGGTAATAGTGAAAATTGGTTATTATATATTTTTCGAATAATATCACTTTCTTCTTCATTCCCTCCCCAGAAAGCAAACTTTGGTTTATCTTTATCTTCCTCGTTTTCAAATACTTGAATATATTCTCCATTAGCATTTTTTTGTAATAAAAAAGGAGCATATCCATTGGCTTTAAAAATAATACGTAAAATAGCGATACCTTCTAATGTTTTATATTCCGTATAAATAAATGCTAATCCATTTGTTTTTTCAATCGTTTTTAATATTCTATTATATTTTGGAGAAAATTTTAATAATTCGTCCTTTCCATCCATAGTAAATAACCTTTCTTTATTTCTATCTAATGCATCTAATACTTCTATTTTTTGTTGTTCATAATCTCTTTCTAATGGTTGAGATACATTATCTATTTCTAATTCTGATTCTTCATTTTCTTCAAATATTTCTTGGGCTGAAGGTGTTGGTCTATCATATCCTTCTGGAAATACAAAACTACAATGCATTCGCGAGTATGCTCTATAACTAGATTTTTTATCATCAAATAAAGAACCATCTCCATCTTTAGATGGTTTTTTACTAGATGAAGCTTTACTTTTACTTTGATTAATCTCTATTTTTCTTACCTTACTATATCCTAAAAATTGATAATTACTCATTTTAATTTTAATTACATCATCTTTAGTAACTGTTGGTAATAGTGCTTTATCTCCAGTTCTAAAATAAGATACTAATCCCATTATTCTAGATTTAAATAACTCTGTATTTTTTAATGTATTATTTCTATCATCATAAAATGTTCTCATAAATTCATCTAAATCATTTGGTAAAGAAGTATATTTATTAATATCTACTTTTACTGAATAATTATATGTATTAAATGTATCAGTCATAATTCTTGTAAATTCTGTAATATTAATATTATTTTCGGAAGATTTTACAACACCATTACCAGTATTAATAAATCCATATGGAGGTCTAACTATATTTATAATATTATCTTTTTTTTTCACTATTAATTGATCCACTAATGGAGAAGAATATAAATTATCAACAACTTCATCAAATGGAATAGCATTTTCACGAGGAGTTAAAGTAAATTTATAATTATATATATAGCCTCGTAATAAATTAAACAATTGGCCGACTTCAAATAAATTATTAATCATAGGTGTTCCAGATAAAAAAACTAATTTTAAATTTTCAGCTTCCATAATTAATTTTTTTAATCCAGCACCACGAACACCTGGTACTTTTTTTGATATAGCATTTGTTAAATTATGAACTTCATCAAATATTACTAATTTATTATCAAATTCATTTTTATCACTCATTTCAACTAATCGGTCTCGTGTTAAACCATTTAAATGTTCAAATCTATATTTATGGTCTATCATATCAGATATTTGTATCATAATTTGGCTTTGCTGTTCATTAGCTAAACTATCATAATTGTTTTCTGGATTTTCAAAATCAATTAGCCATACACCATTCAATTTATTAATTGAAGATTTTGGTATTCCTATTTGTAATGTTGCATAAGCTATCATTTCTTTATTAGATTTCTTAAAAAAATTCCAATTATGATTTTTATTAAAATATTCATATCCACATAATAATAGACTCCCTTTAAAATTTTTAACTAAACTTTTATTTAATACAACAATTATATCTCTATTACTTCGAAATCCTTCTGCTATAGCAATTGATGCACACGTTTTACCTACACCTAATCCATGAAATAATAATAAGCCTCTATATGGACTATCCGTTTGTAAATAATCTCGTACTAATTTTTGATGTTTAAATAATTCAAACTTCGTTTTGCTTGAAGCAGAACTCATCGAATTTTTAATAGCCTTGTATATATCATAATTTGATTCCATCCAACGTGAAAATAATTTTCTGTTTGGTAAAGTCCATTCTTTATGAGTTAATTTATCCTTATTTGGTATATAATATTTTGGATTTATATTTTCTATATTTAAAATATTAAATGTTTTTTTACCTTTTTTAACTGTTTTTGGTTTAGATGTATCACTCTTTGCTTCTAAATCTAGTGTTGATTTAGATTTTCCTTTACCCCTTCCTTTTGATTTTTTTGGTGCTTTAGATGCTGTCGTCTGGGTTTCTACAAGCCCTGGTGCTTCAATTGTTGGTGTCGCTGGGACTACTTCTTTTTGACAATAAGCATATTTTTTCATGCTTTTTTTTTTCTTATTTAATTCTGTAGCACACCATTCCACACCTAGTTTTTCTGTTGTACAATCATCATATTCGTTACCATCATATAAAAAAGGAAATTTACAATAACCATCACCTAAACTAATATATTTGTCTTCAATTAATTTTTTTTTTGTTTGAGGATGTATTAATGTGGTTTTTATTTTTTTACTCATATATATAATATAATATTTAATTTATTCCTAATTTGATTAATGTGTCTTTGCAAGCATATTGTTCTGCTTTTTTTTTTGATTTTCCAATACCAGTACCAATCACTACATTTTTATCATCTAACACATTAACCGTATATAATCTATCATTTAATCCACCATCAACTGATGGTTCACTAAAATTTATAGGACTACCATATGTTTCACTAAAATATTTATTAAGTTGTTCTTTATAATTATTATTTTTAAGTATAAGTTCGGAAAAGTCAACATGTTCTTCGATAACATGCATTATAAATTTTTCACAAATTTGAAATCCAATTCCAGAATAAAAATTGTCTAAAAGATTGTAATTATCAATCTCATTAAAATCTAAAAACATAGCTCCAACAAAAGCCTCAAACATATCCTCTAAAATATGTTGTGATGTCCTTCCTTTACATTTATCTTCAATATGGCGTGACATTATAGCATATTCACCAAATCCAAGTTTATCTGCTAAAAACCCTAGCATTTCTCCATTTACTAATTTTGTTCTCATTTTAGTTAAAAATCCTTCATCTTTATCAGGAAATCTTTCATATAAATATTTAGCTACAACAACACTTACCACAGCATCGCCAAGAAATTCTAAACGTTCATAATCATGTTCCATTAATTCTAACGCACCCTCAGGTTTTGGAGCTACAACTACATTTTCACCAATTTCAATTGGTGCTTTTTTAGTATATGAACTGTGAACAAATGCTAATTGATAAAATTTTGTGCTATGAATAGTATCAACAATATCATACTCATTTAAAATTCTATGAATATCATTTTCTGTAATCAATTTATTATTAAAATTATATGGATTTACTATAACCTTGATTTCTGTATTTTCCATTGTATACATTATTTTAATAATTAACCTTTAATCAATTTTAAATATATAATTTATTAAGTTCTATTTCTTTTTGTTTAATTTCTTCTAATATTGTAAATTTACTAAGCAATTCAATAATATACATATTTTGTTTTATTTCATTTAAATTTATTTCTAAATTATCTTTATTATTCACTATATAACGTTTTTCTTCTTCTAAAAATGCTAGTATATCATTTATATTTGTATTTTCGTTCAGTTTTGGATTTATTGTTTTTAATGTATTGTATAAATATTTTTCATCAATCAAATTGTATAGGTCTTTAATTTCTAAATCTAATGTAGTTATTTTATTATTTCTCTCTCTATTTTCATTTGTAAAATCAAAAGCATTATTATTTGGTCTAAAATAACTTTTTATTCTATAATATAATTCATACAAATATTGTATCATATAATTAATAATTATATTTTTTGTTTAAAGATATTTTAATTCATTATTAATAATGATAAATTATTTAAAATTAAAAATATTAGATCATTTAAATCAATTTAAATTTGATGATTGTGTTTGGGATGAAATTACCAAAGAAGATTTATATGAATTAATTATTTGGTAAATATTAAAGAAATAACAATAAAATATATTACAAAATGGATGATTATGGGTCATTTAGTTCAATATCATGTTATTTTAAACAACCAGCAAATATAAATTATTATTGGAAATTTTTATTAATAATTGGGTCATACTATGTTTTACCATCTTTACAATTTGTATTATATCAATCTCAAGAATTAAATAATTCTACATGTTATTACAATAATAGATGCAAGCATGATTTTTATTTTATTCCAGCATTTAATAATATAGTTTCAAACATATTTTATGTTATATTTGGATTAATATTTATAATTATTGTTCGTTTAAATAGTAAACATGATATAGATTCAGTTGATTTCCCAATTAATAATAATCCAGCCTTATATTATACATTAGGGATAGCATTAATATTTGAAGGCATTTGTTCAGGAATTTTTCATATATGTCCGAGTATATTAAATTTTCAGTTTGATACCACATTTATGTTTTTAGGAACAATTTTAACATTTATCACAATTTATCAAAAAAGACATATGGCACCAACACCAATTAAAATTTATAGTTTTTCTGCGTTACTAATATTAATTAATACTATTCCATTAAGTGGATTAAGTAATGGATTTGAAATATGGTTTTGGGGAGGAATATTTTTATTGATAGTATATTTGATGATATTTGGTTCAATCTATTTATATTATGATCAAGATTATGATTTAGAATCAGTATCATTTAAGCAATTATATTACAAATTAACAAAAATAAATAAAAAGGATATACCTAAATTAATATTAATTATTGCTATAAATACATTTACACTTGGAATGTATATTTTTGCGACTATAACTAAACCAAATTTTACTGATTGGCTATTAGGTGTATGTATAATAAATTTAATTATATATTTTTTGTATTATTTCATGCAAAAAATAAAAAACAATGAACCAATCAATAAAATAATATATGTATGGATTGTGATAGATATAATAATTATGTCATTATCTATATTATTTTTCTTCAAATCTGTAACAGATAAATTTTTACCAATGGATGAATCGAATTTATTAAATAAACCATGTGTATTATTTAATTATTTTGATTATCATGATATATGGCATATATTATCAGCCATTGGATTATTCATTTTTATGAATATTATCTATTTTTTAGATTATAAAAAGCCAAAAAATTTGATAATATTTTAAATTTACTTAAATACTACTATTTACATTATTTATATGATTATAAATACTCTGTTTTTTTTATTAAGTTTAACTACTAATAGTAACAATTATAATTATAATTATATTAAAATTGGTACTGGTGGTTGTCGTACAGATAATGTTAATGTAGCATCTATTGATTTTTTTACAGTTCGAAATATAGAAAGTTGTCAAGAGAAATGTTCTAATAATATAATGTGCACTGGCATTGAATGGTTAGAAAATAATAATACTTATAAAATTAATTGTCATTTACAAGGAAGTAATAATATAAATAGTAGTTCAAATCATTCAGGAGCATTATGTTTTAAAAAAACGAAACATTCTATTTTTACTCTTTATAAAAGCTCTTTAACAACTACTACGACTAGCTCACCAACTAGCTCTCCAACTAGCTCTCCAACTATCTCTCCAACTAGCTCACCAACTAGCTCACCAACTAGCTCTACAACTATCTCTCCAACTAGCTCACCAACTAGCTCTCCAACTAGCTCTCCAACTATCTCTCCAACTAGCTCACCGACTAGCTCACCGACTAGCTCTCCAACTAGCTCACCGACTAGCTCTCCAACTAGCACACTAACTAGCTCTCCAACTAGCTCTCCAACTAGCACTTCAATACTCTCACCAACTAATTCTCCAACTACCCTTTCTAATATTGTATATTATAATATAAATAGTGTTGGCGGTGATGAATCAGATAGTAGTGATAGTGAATTAGATAATAGTAGTGGAGATGAATCAGAAAGTGGTAGTGATAGTGAATCAGATAGTGGTAGTGGTAGTAGTGATGAATTATATAGTGGTATTGGTAATGATGATGATTTTATAGAAAATATAATTAGCGAAGTAGTTTTACGAGAAACATTATTTAATAAGTATTCTAATACAGAAAGACCAGTATCTAATTTTTCAAATAATATAAAATTAAAATATGGGATTGAGATTAAAAGTTTAGAATATTTTGATCAAAAAGGTGAAAATATTAAATTTAATTTATGGCTAACACAATTATGGAAAGATGATTATTTAAGATGGTCTAGTGACGAATATAATTATAATTATTTAAATATTTATTCAAATCAAATATGGGTCCCTGATTTAGAATTATATAATTCAGCATCAACACCTAAAGTATATGACTCAAATGGAGGATTAAAATTATTTAGTGATGGAACAATACTATGGGTTAGACCAACAACATATTCATTTTCGTGTAAATTAAATTTAATAAATTTTCCATTTGACACACAAGAATGTACTATGACATTTGGTTCATGGAAATATAGTGCGAATTTTTTAGATCTTAGACCATTTAAAAATCATCCTAGATTTAAAAATATTAGTGTAGATTCTAAATTTTCTCATAATGAATGGAATATAATAGACACATATGTAATTCATGAAGATATAGAATATTTATGTTGTCCTGGTGAATTATGGCCAAATTCTTTTTATACGATAGTTTTAAAAAGAAATTATACAAAATATTTAGTTGTAATTGCAATGACTTTATTAATTACTATAGCATCATTAGTAATATTAACATTTTCTATGAAAAATTATACAAGAACATTTGTACTAGTATTTTTGCCATTATCTATTATATGGCTACAAGTTTATATTTCAAGCAAAATACCAGTTATTGAATATTATACTTTAATGGAAAAAATATTAATTACATGTTTTATTATTACTATTTTAAATGCTATGGAAAGTGGATTTTTATATATTATAATAAATGAAAAATTCGAATTTTTAAATAAATTTTATTCAAAATTGGATGTTTCTAATAATTATACTAATAAAAATATAAAAATTATTGATAAAGATGAACGTAATAATTTAGATATTTATAAAAAATTACATTTACATCTTATTTGGATAGATAGATGTTATAAATTTTTAATTAATAGTAGTTTTATTATAATTATTAGTATATTTATGAATATTAAATAATTTAAAGATTTATATTATTTAATAAATATAAATGATTGAAGAAAATGTTGAAACATTCGAGTTTCAAGCAGAAATATCCCAATTGATGAGCATTATTATTAATACATTATATTCTAATAAAAGTATTTTTTTAAGAGAATTAATATCAAATTCATCAGATGCATTAGATAAAATACGATATTATTCATTAACAGATCCAGAAGTTTTAAAATCAGAATCAAAATTAGAAATTAAAATTACACCTGATAAAGATAATAATATATTACATATAGAAGATAGTGGAATTGGAATGACTAAAGCAGATTTAATAAATAATTTAGGAACAATTGCTAAATCTGGAACAAAAGGATTTATTGATCAATTAAGCAAAAAAAATGATATGTCATTAATCGGTCAATTTGGGGTTGGTTTTTATTCTGCTTTTTTAGTTGCTAATACAGTATCTGTAACAACTAAACATAATGATGACGAACAATATACATGGACTTCAAATGCTAATGGTTCGTTTACAATTAAATTAGATGAGAATCAAACATTAAAACGAGGAACTCGTGTAACATTATATTTGAAAGAAGACCAAAAAGACTATATCAAAGATGATAAAATTAAACATTTAGTAAAAACTCATTCTGAATTTATAAATTATCCAATATCATTAATTAATATGAAAACACGAGAAATAGAAGTAGAAGTAGAAGAAGAAGAGGACGATGAAAAAGAAGGAACTGTAAAAGAAGAAACTGAAATTAAAACCAAAAAAGAAATTGAAAAATACGAATCATATGAAGAGTTAAATAATACTAAACCATTGTGGGTTAAAAATAGAAAAGACATTACAAATAAAGAATATGCTGATTTTTATAAAATTATTTCAAAAAATAATAATCCACCTATAGCTGTAAAACACTTTAAAATAGAAGGAGATATTGAATTTACATCAATTTTATATATTCCAAGATATACAAAAGTAGATGTTGTAAATAAAAACAAAGAAAAACAAGTAAAATTATATGTTAGACGTATTTTTATAACTGATCATTGTGAAGAATTAGTTCCAGATTGGTTATCTTTTTTGGTTGGTATTGTTGATTCTGAAGATCTTCCATTAAACATTTCAAGAGAAATGTTGCAACAGTCTAATATAATGCGTGTTATGAGAAAGCATATTATAAAAAAATCAATAGAACTATTAACAGAATTAACAAACGATATTTATACGTATAATTTATTTTATAAACAATTTTCTAGAAATATTAAATTAGGTATTTATGAAGATTTTAATAATGGACATAAATTATCTAAATTATTAAAATATAATTCTGCTAAAACTAAAGATGAAATATCATTTGATGAATACATTAAAAATATGCCATCAAATCAAAAAGATATTTACTATATTGCTGGAGAAACTATTGAGATTATTAAAAATTCTTCTGCGGTTGAAGGTGTTGTAAATAAAGGATATAATGTTTTGTTTATGACTGATTCCATTGATGAATATGTATTAAGGGCATTAGATAATTATAAAGGCATAAAATTAGTTTTAATTACATCTGAAAGTTTCGAAATTCCAAGAAATGAACAGGAAAATAAAGAATTTAATAAATTAGAATTAGAATACAAAGATACATGTGATAAAATATGCAATATATTATCTAATAGATGTCGTAAAGTAATTATATCAGATAAATTAAATAATGCTCCATGTAGTATTTACACTAATGATGATACTTGGTCAGTTAATATGGAACGCATTATGAAAGCCCAAACTTTGTCAAATAATCCAGAAGATTTATATATGGTTTCAAATAAAAATTTAGAAATTAATCCTCATCATAATATTATAAAAGCATTGAAAGTAAAATTAGAATCAATTGATTACCTAAATGACCTAAATATAAATATTATTAATTTAATGTATGATTCAGCATTAATAGAAGGTGGAATTTCTATTGAAAATAAATTATTCTCACAAAGAATTTATAATATGATTAATGTAGGTCTCGAAATAAAGAATGATAATATTAGCAATATAGATTCTGTTAAATTATCAAATTTGGATGATGAATTAAATGATGATGATTACGGTACTAAAATAATAAATAAAGAAATAGACGAAATGGAAACTGAAATAAATGATATGCCTAAAAAATTAGATTTAGACAAATTAGATTTAGAATTATCAACCGAAACAGAATTAAATCCTATTAAAGAAATTTCATTAGAAGAACCAGTAGAACCAGCCGTAGCAGCAGAAGCAGCAGTAGCAGTAGAACCAGCAGTAGCAGCAGAACCAGCAGTAGCAGCAGTAGCAGCAGAAGCAGCAGTAGCAGTAGAACCAGCAGTAGCAGCAGAACCAGCAGTAGCAGCAGTAGCAGTAGTAGAAGAACCTGCTCCAACAGTAGTAGAAGAACCAGAACAAGCAGTAGCAGAACCACCAGCAGCAGAACCACCTGCTCCAACAGTAGAACCAGTAGCAGTAGCAGAACCAGCACCAGTAGCAGAACCACCAGCACCAGCAGTAGAACCAGTAGCAGAACCAGCAGCACCAGCAGTAGCAGCAGAACCAGCAGTAGCAGCAGAACCAGTAGCAGCAGTAGCAGTAGAACCAGCAGTAGCAGCAGTAGCAGTAGAACCAGTAGTAAGAAGTTAATAATTAATTATAAATTTATTTTCTATTTATATAATATATGAGAGGAGGAAAAGTTGTTGCGTCTGGAACATATGGATGTATATTAAATCCACAAGTTCCTTGTGAAGGAACAACTAAGCGTCAAAATAATATGGTTTCTAAATTAATGACTCGAAAAAATGCTGAAGATGAAATAAATGAAATTCGTGATTTAAGAAAAGTTATAAAAAAAGTTAAAAATGATTCTAATTATTTTGTTTTAGGAAATATAAATATGTGCACACCAACTACATTAGATGATGAAGATTTTAAAGATTTTGATTCAAAATGTACGGCTATGAGAAAAGAAGGAATTTACAAACGAAATATAAATTCATTAAAAAAAGAGTTAAGAATATTACAATTACCAGATGGAGGACTAGATATTAGCACTTATTTTGGAAAATCATTTGATATGAATACATTTCTTTCTATAAATAATTCTTTAAAGGAATTATTAGTAAAAGGTGTAGTCAAAATGAATCAAAATAATATACTCCATATGGATATTAAATCAGCAAATATAGTGTATTCAGAACATGATAAACGTGCACGACTTATAGATTGGGGTCTTAGTAAAATAATTAAAACTAGTGTAAAAGAAAATGATATCAGTTGGTTTCCAATTATGTTTAATCAACCATTTTATAATATAGTATTCAATGAAACTATTCAATATGCTTTTAATACTGTGTTTTTAGATAAATTCGTAAAAGATTATAAATCTGGTGTAGATTATCAAAATAATAGTGGTAAAATTCGCATGAAATCACATTTTTCTTTCGGACGAATCATCGTTTCCGATTTGAAGAAAGATTTAAGAGCACTATTTAAACAAATAATGCCATCTATTAAAAATATAGAACGTGTAATTGGACAAATTGGTCATGTTGCTGTATTAATTGATTATATTAAAACGATAGCAAAATCAAATATTAATAAAGACTTTGAATATGGTTCGCTACGCGGTCATTATTCAGATAACGATGTGTTTTTTATTTTTAGAGATTTAGTAATCGACCAATTAGTTGACATATTAATAAAATATTCTGTCAATAATGAAGATAATTCAATTGGACCATTTAGAGAAGATGATTATTTTAACGAAATATACAAACATAATTGTGATGTATTTGGGTTAATATCCACCTATATAGATATAACTAATAGCAACAAATATAATAAAGCACCATTAAAATTACAAAAAGATATTTATGAATTATTGATTGAAAAATATTATTTATCACCTGATTATGCTATTAAAAAACTACCAATTTCGAATATAGCACAATCATTAACAGAAATAGGTAGAAGAAATGGTTTTAAAAAAAGTATTAAAACATGTCCTCCAGGATTAGTACTTGATGTAAAAACAAATACATGCAAAAGAAAATCTAGTAAAAGAAAAGTATCACATAAATCTAAAAAATGTCCTAGTGGAAAACGTAGAAATAAAAAAACCGGTAAATGTGTAGCATTTAAATAATTTATTCTAACCCAGATGAAATCATAGATTTACCATCTATGTCTACATGGGCTGCCTTAGACCAGGCAGATATCATTTTAACTCTAAATCTTTCTAATACTCTTAATAACATTTCATCTTTTCCATAAAAAGAAGAAAACATATTTGTAATCCATTGTGAATATTGAAATCCTAAATGTGTTTGATAATTTAAGCCATGATGATTCTCCACTTGGACTTGATTTTAATTCTTTTTTTTCCTTAAAGTATATTTTTTCTTTTTGAAAAAGTAATTCCACCTACATTGTTATAATTATCGGAATTATCAATACCATTATCTAAAGATTCATAACTTTTGGGTTTTTTATTTAAATAGCTTTTTAAATATTTATTTTCATGTTTATCAGAAAAAGGGGATGACATAATTATAATATATATATATATAAATTTGATTATTTTTTAAATATTTATTTAATAAGAAATGTGCTCTTTAATATACAGTTTACCACAATTATATAAAGCGGTAGTTATAAACAGACCATCTAAAACATGCAAATCACCTTATTTAGCGGATATACAAATTATAACTCCAAAAAAAAATAATAATATTATATTTAATGTTCATTCACCTATTGTTATGGCTCATAGTCCATCATTAGGGTGTGCTGGATTAGTTTCAAAAGGGAAAATAGTATATGTTATAAAAAATAAAAATGAAAAAGCAAAATCTAAATATATAATTTACCAAACAGAGATTAAAGAAAAAAATACAAAAATGATTGTTGGTGTAAATCCAAATATATGCAACACATTGTACGAACATATTTTATTAAATAATATACTTGATAAATTCAATGACTACGAATTTAAACGAGAATTTAAAATAGGCGATTCTAGAATTGATTTTATGCTAAATAATGATACCAACAAAATATTATGTGAAGTAAAAAATGTGTGTTTGTCATATTACGAAGATATTCCAATAAAAGAATTAAAAAAAAAAGATTATTCAAAATTTAACATGAATTCTAAAATAGCAATTTTTCCAGATTGTAATCGCAAAATTCAAAAAAATCCGATTAGTCCTAGAGCAATTAAACATATAGATGAATTAATCGAAGCTTCTAAAAATGGATATACTTCATATTTAGTGTTTATTATCCAACGAACTGATTGTAGCTATTTTAGTCCATCAAAATTAGACCAAACATATTATAAAAAATTACAGTATGCATATAAAAATGGATTTTTAGATATTATTCCAATACAAGTTAAATGGAATGGGTCAAATGCATATTTTAATAAAATATTAGACTTAGATAGTGATTTTATAAATTAAATTAAAATATTATTTTAATAGTGTTTCCTAGTTTTCCCATTATTACTTAATTGTAAAAATAATAATTTAAATTTTTTTATATCTAAATTATTTATTTTTTTCCAAAAATTAGATAGTATTATAGCATCTTATTCTAAAACTAATGTATATTTATTGTTATCTTTATTGCTTTTCTCATATTTTTTATAGACTTATAATTTACTATTTTTTATTTATAGATTTTAATAGAATTAAATTTTTTTATCATATTTTTATTGGGAGTGCCCCCCCATAAATTAGAAAAAGAATCAAAATTTGGTTTAATTATATTTGGGTATACTAGTAAAACATCATTATCATAAAAATTAGATAAATGGACGTCAATGGGGGAATTAATTTTACTTTTTAATATTTTTTTTGCAAAATTATTATGTATAATATATGCCGTTGTTCCCCAATTACCTTTATCTTTAATAGGATAATATAAATTTTTTTTTTTTTTTTTACATTTAATATTACTTAATTGTAAAAATAATAATTTAAATTTTTTTATATCTAAATTATT
>Ga0209634_1001085_pt1 | contig 20456 bp, 30 predicted proteins | sample LinPmetageLP40_FD_184043 | JGI IMG/M metagenome (GOLD analysis project Ga0209634, IMG submission 184043) | Marine viral communities from the Pacific Ocean - LP-40 (SPAdes) (version 2) | ecosystem: Environmental > Aquatic > Marine > Oceanic | place: Pacific Ocean | collected 2010-08-26 | reverse complement strand
CTGGTAATTTTTTAAATACCCATTTAGCACCTATACCTGCCATAGGAGTAACATTAGGAAATCCTTGACTAGCAATCATATTTATACCACTAGCAAATCCTTTCATAACGAAATTAAAGTTAGAATCTTCTCCAAATAAAAAATTATTAAATGAGTTACTACCAGGCATAACAAACATTGTTTCACCATTTTGTTCATTCTTTTGGAACACACCATTACCAGAATAAATAAATGCACCATTCATAGATGTAGCTACTCTTGGTACTAAACCAGCTTCTCTTACAAAATATGGATTCTGCATAGTAAGTTTTGACCACCTTTTTCCTAATTCAAAATATATTTCAGGGAATGGGAATATATTTCTTGTTACTTCAGAAAATCTATGTCTTTCACTGGAATCATACAAAATTTCTTTCATTGTTGCTAGGGCATAAGAAGAAGCTTCTTTACTCCATAATTCATAATTATCATTAGCACCACTTTTAATTTTTTTAATACCTTTAAGTTGGCTAATAATTTTTTGTGGTATTTTAGCTGTGACTGCTTCTTTTATAAATTCTGCTTGTACTGCAGGTGTAAATGTATCAAAATGACTTGTTAATCTTAACCATCTGTATTGTTTAAATATAGGCGCTCTATGCAATCTTGCTAATGGTTCTGTTAATAAAAATTCAAATTGTGCATTAACAATATAATCTATTTTTTCTAAAGCTTCACCTTTTCTCCAAGTTACATCTGTATCTGGTCTTAATGCAGAACCGTAATTGTATAATTTATTACCAGCTTCATCTACAAGATTAATTTGTTCTTTAAACGCATTAGTCATTTTTTTACGTTTTCTACTACCAAAATTAGCAAAAACATCATCATAAGAAGGTGCTAACGAAACTTCTTTATCACCTGATTTAATTACACCTGTCCAAATAGATTCTCTTAATGTAGCATTACCAGTATATGCAAAAGAGTTATCAAACCAATCAGTTCCTTCTTTTGGACCAGATAAATATTTACCATAATGTACACCTTCTTGTGTAGGCATACCAGTTCTAAATCTTATTTCAGCTTCAAGTTGTGATAAATAATCCATCAATTTATCTCTATTACGTAAATCTCCGTAAGTATCTCCTGAATTATCCATAAATTCTTGTATTAATTTTGGTGCAGAAGGAAGCTGTACTTCTATACCATCAACAGTAATAAGCCCTGTTGGAGAATCTGCCCATTCCATTAATTCATCAGTCCAACCTAAACGAGCAACGACACGACTCATAGGAGTATTTCTTAATTTAAGATGTTCAAATACGTATCCTCCTAAAACTTTAGGATTATCTGCACTTATTGGAACATAGTTAATACTATTTTTATCTATCATATTACTTGTATTAAATCCATTTTTAGCAAAGTTTATTTGTAAAGCATCTCTATATAAAACGCCCATAGTTATTTCATTAACATCTTCACCCGATTCAACAATTTGTTCCATTAATTTTCTTAAAGGCGCTCTTTTAGGTAATTGTCCATAACTATAAATCCAGTTCATAAAATCAATTGGATGACTAAATACAGAATCTAAATCAGGATGTACCAAAAAACCAAGTTGTTCTTCAAGTAAAACTCTTTGTGTTAAAGAAGGTTTTAAAATAGCTTTAGGTTTAAATAATTGATTTGTATAAAAATCAGCCATATAAGTAAATACATCTTCTTCAATTTTTCTAGAAGGTATTTTGAGTCCTTTAAAAAATCCTTGTTCTTTTATATTTTTAATCATTTGTGCTAATGCTTCTGGGGTTACAAAATCTGCTTGACTATTTATAAAAGCATCAGGCATATCTGTAAAAAATTTACCTAAGGTTCTTTGTATAGCACGGTTGTTTAATAACGATGCACCTGCATCTGCTGCTTCTGCCATTTTAGATATAGTTGGATGAAAGTTTACAATTCCTTCTTCGCTTATACTTCTACCTGACCATTGTGTATCTATTTGTCGTCCTGTTGGGTCTATAAGATAATTTTTAACACGACCTTCGTCAGAAAACATATCATCAATTCTTCTTTGTAATATTTTAGACCTTTCAGTACCTTTACGACCTGTTACGTATAATACGTCTTGTTGACGTAACTTACTTGCAAAAGCATTAACAGTTTGTACATTCCATTTTTTAATATTATGAAATTCTCTAATAACTTCTGAAGCTTGTTTGTCTCCATAACCAATGTTTGCTAAATGTCTTACTAATGTTGTGTATGCTTTACTTCTATTAGAATAAGATAAATTACCACTAGGTTGTATAGAAAACCATTTTTTCCAATATGGACTCATACCATCTGTAAATTCGTGAAAGAATCCCATGTTTCTGCTAAGACTTTGTTGTCCTGTTTTAGTCCATCTAGCAAATTCTTGTTTACCTAACGTTTTATTAATATCTGTTAACTGCATAGTTATTTGTGGTTGTCTTAAAGAACGATAAACAGCACCAGGTTTTCTTACTGCGTTATCTGCAATTTGTAAACCTTTGTTAGCAGTTCTACCCATAAGACTACCAAAAGAAGGAACACTTACATTTTTACTTGTAACTGCATTAATTCCTGTACTTAAATAGTTAGAACCTTTTACTGGACTAGACATTTGTTTAAATGGGTCAGACATTTTTGGTAAAGTTAAACCAGCGTCACTATAAATCTTGTTAAACAATTTAGACATTTCGTCTACATTATTAATACGTACAATTTCTTTTTGTACTGCTTCTGGAAATTTACCTAAAAATGCATCAGTAGCTATTTTATATTCGCTAGTTTCTGCTGCATATTTAGATAAGTTTCCATTTTTATTTAATCTGTTAACAATCTTAGGTCCAGTAGTTGTTAAAAACCCTGGCGCTCTACCTCCAAATAATCCATAATCTTTAAAGTATTTTGCAGATTGTCTTTTAACATCTTTTAAATCTGTTTTTATTTCTGGTGTAAATTTTCGTAGATTTGTTTTGTAATCAAATGTTTGTAAAAATTCATCAACATTTTCAATAGGAGCGTTTGTAATAGGATTTACTTTTTCTTTTTTAACAAAATCTTGTATCATTGAAACTTTTTTATCTTGACTCCATAAAGAAGCGTCATCAATACGTGATAAAGCGTTAACATCACTTCTTAAATTTTTAAGTTTTCTTGCAAAAGAAAAACCTTTTTGTAATACTAATTCAGGTATTATTCTTTCAGCACCGTCTATATATCCAGATAATTGATTGTATTCTGAAGAACCAACATCATACAGTAATGAAGCTTGATATCTTCCTGATGAGTAAGGAATTTTTACTCCAAACAATTCGTTGTTATTTCTAACACGAGTTTGTTCGTATTGTTCTGCAGCTTCAGGTGTATATATAAATTGTCTACCTGCAAACGCTTCAATTTCATTTGGTGTTTGTATAGCTGTCCATGGAATTTCGGCTACATCGTTTCCATAAATTGGTTTACCTACATCTTCATAAAACATTCTAGAAGAAAATTCAAAAGAATAACCTTTGTTTACCATATCTTGTACTACAGGACTATCTTCAGCAAATAAAGATTCAGCAACCATTAAATTATCTCTATTGTAATTAACAGGTTTTCCCTTATATATTTCTTCCATAATTTGAGCTATAGCTGGTCTACCACCCTCTTTACGACCTTCTTTTGCATAACGCACCCACTGTTTTGTTTCTTCTTTCCAATTACCTTCAACACCTAAATCACTTATTTTAGATTTAGCAAAGTCAATAGGAACATACTGTTGTGCAAATTCTCTAGTTTTACCAGATTCCATAAATCTGTCTAAAGCATTCATTTGTTGTGCATATGCTAAAACACGTCCGTTAAATAATGCTCTGTTACCTGGTACTAATAAATTAACTCCTGGTATTGCCATAGCATTTTTTTCAATAAAAGTTAAATCTTCAAATTCTTTACTTCCAGGTACAACTTCAACACCAAATTCTCCACGTGCTTTACCTTCTTCATCTCTACGTAAAGTAGGTTTTTGTATAGAACTTCTAAAACTAGGAGAGTATTTAACAAATAATTCTGAAGCTGCATTAAAAGTTTCAGCTAATAAAACAACAGTTTGTGTTTTACCAAAGTTAGGTGCTGATGGTGTTACATCAATAGCTCCTATAGGAGTGTCTATAATTCCACCTTCAGTATTATAATTATCCTTATTAAAACCAGTTCTTATTCTTTGCGCCCAATACAATGATGATGACACTGCGCCAAAAGATAACACATCTAAATAATTCATTGTCATGTTATCTGCGTAATCTTTATCTCTATAATCGTCTTTGGACTGTTGATAATCATTAGCTGCTTGTATTGCTTGTTCTTCTATAATTGTATTATTTAATGCAACAATAGATTCTGATTCAACTGGCAGTTCTTGTTCACTAAACATAGATAAATCAATAACAATATCTAAAGGTAAATTACTGTACATATTATTAATTGCTTCAAATCTATTTTGAAAATTAGGATTCATGGACAAAAATTGTTCCATTTGTTTTGTTTGAGTTTTGTTAATCTCAGCTAATCTTGCTAGATTTTTTTGGTCTAAGTAATTATTACTCATTACAAAGCTGTAGGTTTTTGTGTATTTCTAGTATTTCTTAATTGTGCTATTAACGCAGGGTTAGAACTTTTGGGTTCTAGTACATCTAGTAATATATCTACTTGTGTTTTAATTTCTTGTGTAATACCTAAACCACCATTCATTGCTGTACCTTCAATAGGTGACTCATTTATTCTTTCAGTAGGTCTAGCTACATTTAGATTAGGCATTTGTCTATTTGGTAAATTTTGAACTCTAGGCAATCCACCAGTTGCAGCTACTTCGTTTTCTATTTTTTGTCTACTGCCGTAATCTCCACCAGGAGCAGCAACAGGTGCAGAAGCATTTCCGTCTGTTCTTTGACTTAATGCACCAGGACCAGAAACAGCATTACTTGTATTAGCAGTAGGTTGCTTATATCCTCCACGTCTACTTTTTGCCATAAAAATCCTTAGTTATAAAAATAATAATACCTTCTGCTGGATATATAATGTTTTGTACATCTTCAGATAGTACATCAAATTCATCTTCTACACCATATTCGTTGTACACCATATCCCAAAACTCGTTTTCTACATATTCTTCCATTATCCACCAAGAACTTCTGCTATGGATGGAGGGGCTTGTGGTGGCAAGCCCTGACCACCCATCATTTGTTGTTGAATCATTGCTTCCTGCTCTGGTGTCATACCAGGTTCTTCAGGAGTGTAAAATTGTTTCATAATATCAGTTATAGCATTTGGTTGCTCGTAGATTGCTATAGCTGCCATTGTTGCTTGTGGGTCACCTTGTGCTGACCTAGATAATATTGAATCAAACAAAACACTTTCTGCTTTATTTTTTCTAATACGTTCTTGTACTTTTTGTATATTTTCTAAACCATCGATGTTATCTTGCAATGTTTCTGTGTCTATAACACCAGCTTGTAATAATTGCAGTCCAGTAACTATTTTTTGTGGCTCATCAAATCCAGCCATAACTCCATAGATACGTCTAGTTCTTAAATCTCCACCAATATCTTTTAATGGTTGATAGTTTTCAGAAAAAGCAGAACCATTAATGTAACCTATCATAGGTTTTTTTGTCACACCTGTTGTGTATGCTAGGACTACGTCCATTTCTAATCTTTTAGCATCCATTTCAACAATTGCGTTTTTAATAATTTCTCTGTACTCGTTAATCATTAATGACATAGCGCCATTAAGTTCTTGTAAACCAGCACCTGTTACAAACGAGTTTGGTGACTGTGCGTCATCTGTAACAGGATAACCACCTACAAGCCTCAATTGTCTTTCTAATCTATCCACTTGTTGGAACAATTGATATGGCATGTTATTTTGTGGTTTGCTGACCTGTGTACCTGGTGACAAATAGTTAACGGCAAATCTACCTTTTCTATATTGTCCAGACTCTAGTTCACCAGAAATGTTTGTTTCTGTAAATACTGCATCTTCCATAGCGATAGCAGACATAATGTTTATTTTTGCCATCATTCCCATTAGACCTATGACATGGTCATATTGTCCTTTAAGTTGGTCGAAAGAAATACGTTTCATAAATACAAACGGTGGAGTAGAAAGAACGTTTGGTATAAAATCTAAAATTAATTTACGTTCAGGAAATACTATGTATGTACCACCTTGGTCATAGTATTCTATTATTCTTAATCCAGCTCGTGTATTATCTTCCCAGTCCTGTGAGTTGTTTGTATTGTAACTCATAAACTCTGTAGCAACTGGTGTGTAATCATCTCCTGTTTCATCGTCATCTTGACGCATAATTTCATCTTTAAACTCTGGATAAATTTGTGCAAGTTTATATCTTGGCACACGTCTAAGAACTGCTAGTTCTCTTGGTTGTTGGTCAGGTCCAAAGTTTCCTGGAAATGTATCATAAGGGTCACGTAGTTCAGCACTTGGATATACAAATCCATTGCTATCTACTTTAGTTGATATAACCCAAGCACAATAACCATAACCTGGTAACCATCTAGATGCTTGTGCTAACTGTCCTGTTAGATTCTGTGTTGCATCATAAGATGTTACTATTCGTTCTAGTTTTTCTGCTTGAAATTTAGCTCTCTCTGATTCATTACCATTAAGTATATCTACACGTACTTGTGGTACACCAGATATTTTTTGAGCTAATCTATCAATACCTGATTGTAATAAGTTAGGTGCTGGTAATAAATCTGCATCTTCTGCTTCCATTGAATTACCTAGTAAAGACCTCATGCCTTCACTACCACCATTTAAAATAGCTTTAATACGACCTTTACTTACTTGTCGTTCTTGAACTGCTTGTCCACCGACTAACTCAGAAGCGCTTTCAATAATTTCATTGTATGTTTTAAGGTCTAAGTTTTCTATCCCCATGGTGCATCATTCATATTAGTTAATTTAAAATCTCCATAACTTGGTTCGTAATCTGTTCCTACGTCAGCTAAGCGTTCTTTTTGCATACGTCTAAATACTTTCATTGGAAACCAGCTTGCCATAACTATATCAGTTTTTTCCTTGTTTCGCTTTGAAACAGGTTTACCATCGAAGTATAACAACTGTTGTCTATATTTTTGTATTTTAGCACTACTTTCTGCATCACCTGTAGGTAAATGTATTTTTCTATTTTCAAACAAATCTGCCATTGCACCTACACCATACAAAGGGTCATGTTTATTTTTACCTGTTAAATGTCCTTGTAGTTGAATACCACTACGTAGTGTAAATTCTTTTATCTTATCATCTTGACGTATAGCAGTTTGGAAACCGTTTTCTTCTACTATCCATTGACGACAATCATACTTGTGTAGCCAGTCTGCCATTTGGTCAAGTGCAGCCCTTACTCCGCCCCCTTGTCTATTTTCTAAATCTACTAAAAATAATTCTCCTCTATATGCATCTATACCCCAAAGTACAGATGCTTGGAATCCTGCTGAGGCAGGGTCAAGTCCAGCTACTAAATGTAAATTTCTATAGTGTTGTCCCATAACTAAATCTGGTCGCATGCATTGGTCAACTATGTTCATAGTAAATATTTGTGTACCTTCAATGTATGTTTGATTGTAATAAACCATTTCGAATATCTGCCTACCACCTGTTGACTCAGCAGAATGTAATCTAGACATTAACCATTTGTGTGAACGTTTAGAAGACCATAGCATACAATCATTATGTACTTCACTTGTATGTTCTGGTAATTCACATTCTAATTTATGTGCTGACTCAACTATAGAAGTAAAGTTATCTGACTCTAAAAGATGATTATATAAATCATCAGGATGTTGTCTTGAACCTATTACAACAACAGCTGTATGTTCTTCTTTACGACTAGATAGTGTTGTTGTCCACCATTGTCTTGTAGATTCTCTTGCACCTGCTTGCATAGTAGTTTGGTGGTCTTCAATGTCATCAGCAATTATTAAGTCACAGTCACGAGATAATATCTTTCCACCTTTACCTACAGCAACCATAGTTGGTGATTTAATACCAGCTACAGTTCTTGTACCTACAGTAAATTGATTCTGTGACCAGTTCTTACCAGAACGGTTGTCTGGTTTAAAAGATGTACCTGGAGGACAGTATGCCTCTCTGAGTTCTTCGTTCGTGTCAAGTACGTCTAGGACTGCGCTAAGGGCATTCTTAGCTATATCTTCGTTTCCACCTACCCACATAATACGTAGGTTTGGATTCTTGCATATCTGGTACACAGCAAAATGTATTAACAGTTCTGTCTTTCCATGTCTTGGGGGGCTTAAGATAAGTAATTCTTTACCATTCTCTATAGAATCTATAATATTGTTTATCCAGTTCTTATGGAAGGTTGCTGTTTCATACCTCTTACCCAGCTCCGTACGAAAATATTTGTCGCGGAAGCTAGAAAAATTCTCTAAACTCTTTTGTGCTTCTTCTGATATTTCCCAATCAAGAGCAGCGACGGAGTTCCTGGTGTCAATTTTGTAGGCAGCTGCCATTCTAGAGACGGTAGCCGAGCTAGTCTCAAGGAGTAAAGATACCTCAGCTACACTAATGTCTCCATTAGCTAGTAACTCAGCGTATCCTTCACTTACGAAAGCTCGGTAATACTGGCCTCGTCTAACACTAGCGTAGTCGCCATCGTCAGATTTTAGTTTCCTGTTGATAGGTTTATCAACTTTATCATTATGTCGTTTGTCGGCTGCGAACTGTCGCTTCTGACAGGTGGGTGAACAAAATTTCCTTTGTTTTCCACTTAATCGCTTCCTACAGCTTTGAGCTATACATACAACATTTTGACTCATTTAACTAACTTTCTGTAGATGTTTGCGTAGTGCTAATTATATGGTACTATACTCTCAAATACAAACATCAAACACAAGTAATTTGTTACAGGTGAAGTTGCAATCGGGATGTAGAAAGCTGCTGACTGGCGAGACAGTACACTAGAAAGACAAAGGCAGTACCCAAGGACTTACGAAAGCGTTTGATTAGGCACACATTACTAATGCCCGCTAGTGCCTAAAAAGACTGTAGCCACCTACAGTATTACAGAAATTACCAGCATATATTTTTAACCTTACATACTATATATAGAGCATCAAGGTTAACACTGGGTGGTCAAACAACACTCAGTACTAAAGTTCTACAGTAGTCATACTATATATTGTATGTATGTACTGAGTGTCTTTACCTTACGGTAAAGTGACCTACCATATATAGTATCCAGTATTGATTTAATACCATATGTAGTGTATTGATATGACTATGCATACATATGGATACTATATATAAATACAGTGTTATCCGTACAATGAGTTACATTCCAACTGTTCATTAAGTTACTTGCCTCTACTGTATTGTGCTAACAGTACAGTGAGGATAACTTAATGTTACAGACCTTTGTCGCCGAGGCTTTTGAGTGCGTCTTAGTCTGTCATACTTGTATGTCAATGCCAATCTAGTATTACCCATAGATATTCTCGTATCCTATTTTCTAAGTCCTTTCTATTTAAGTATTTTCCGTCTTGTCAGGTATGTAAGACAGAAAATTCATAGAAAGGACAAGAAAATATGGATATTAAATATACTAAATGGGTAAATACTATCGATTGTGGCATATGTCATAAAGAAGTATTTCCAGACGAAAGACACCCTATAAAAAGCTACTTCGGACCACAGAAGGGCTGGGTAACATGGAAGTCGTACCTACACGGCGACTGTGTTGCACAACCGACAGCTGGAGGCAAGCGGAACTTAATTGAACTGCATAAGGAATCTAAAACCTATATTGCACGTAAATTAAAAGAGTTGCCTAAATTAATTAAACAAGTTGATAATATTAAGCAATTATCATTATTTGAAGGTAGTGAGGGTTAATCCCTTACTATCCTTCATGAAAGGAATATATGAGAAAATATATAAATAGCTTGCATTATAGAAATGGCATAGGCCAAATCGAAGATTTGCCGCCTTTAAATAAAATAGAATATGTAATAATGTTAGTAGATTATTGGTTATGTCCATTTTATTTAAATTTGAAAGATTTATATAGTAATTATAGTGAATTATTTCTAATTAATGATATAAATATTGGTAAATATAGAAAGGATAAATAATGAAAATACCTATAGGAGATTCTATACATAACTTAAATATAGAAATTGATATGTCTAATCCAGAACATGTAAAGCTTGTTAATCAAATAAAACAAGCGCAAAAGAAATTATGGAATATGCACAATCAAAGTCCATCAGTATTAGCACAATTAAAGAAACATGAATAATATCCTTTCTCGTATAACTATGTCTTTAGCTAAATATTTTCTTTCAGAGCGTGGTGTGAAAGAAAAATTTATCTATGAAAGACATAGATGATACATAATAGAAAGGATATATATTATGGCAAGTAACGTACCTTACGAGGTAATCTGTGCGCAAACAGGCGCACAACTGACTGAGTGGAGTCAAATGGCTGTCACTCATGCTTATTCAGCAACTCAAGGTAAAAGTAGACCCTACTTTTTACACCTTGATAAAACTGATGACGATGTTGCAGAGCAACTACGTATCATTGCAGATGCACAGTCTAAACTGTGGGAAATGCATGATGAAAGTCCTACATCTCTTAAAGGTAAAGAGGATGTAGAAAAACAATTAGCTATGGCTAGTACTGTTGATGCAGATTCATACAATGATGAATTGGATGATGCAGAATATAACACTATAGATTAGTGTTAATATTTATATATTACGTTCTTCTATGGGAGAACGTAATATATATAAAGTGAAAGGAAATTATGAATATTAAATTATCATTAGATGATAAGTTAGATACACTTGATGTAGAAGAACTAAAACAAGTTATTCAGTGGACACTTAATGACTTACAAGCTTGGAGTAACAATGAGCGCGTTAAAACTCATATAGGCAATCATTGTGCAATGCTTCATGAAGCAGTAAGTTATCAAATAAGCAAAGCTGTTGATAAGAAAGGAATATAATGACTAGTAAATTAGACGAGTTAGAAATTAAATTAGAACAAATAGTTTCAATACTAAGTAGCATTAGAAGAACAATGCAAAACATGAGTGAACTTGATAAAGTTATTGTAAGTAAGCTTATGGATTTAGATACAACTATAAACAATGTATACGATAGCGACATATCATGACTAAAAATGATGTGTACGTATTTGAAAATCAAGATTATAAACAACAAGATAATGTTTTAACAGTTGATTTTCATTTTGCATATGACGTAGATGTAGATGACGCTGTTGCACAAATAGATGCAATGGTTCGTCTTATACCTAATGATGGTGATATAGAATTTACATCACATAGACCAAGCATATATTGTAAGTCTATGTTAGATGTAATTGGACCAGATGATTATGCCTGAGTCATTTACATGTTGGATATGCAATAAAGTTATACACAATCAATACAGCAATAATGCAGAACCTGTATCTATTGGTGTTTGTTGTGCAAAATGTAATATTAAAGTTGTCATTCCTGCCCGGATGGAACAACTTTATAAAACCTAGACCATGTGTCCAAGCTGGCTATTTAGTTCCCCTTTATAGCCAGCGTCTAGGTTATTAAATGTACATAGCTTGTAGCAGATAAATTTTACAACAATTTTCTTTGTCTGTTACAAGCTATCTATAAAATACATAATGCCCTGTGTAAGATAGCATTGAGTATGGGAGGAGTGTTATATGCATTCCTTCCGTTACTCTCTGTGGCAGAGCAACGAAAGGAATATTATGCATGGACACTTAATTGAGGTTCAAAACAAGCCGTTAAAAAAATATCAAGTACAGATATCATATTTTAGATATCAAATATTTGATAACGTAGATGATGATGATAAAGAACTAGATATAGAAAATGGTATAGCTAATCGATACGAAGTAGAAGCTAGTTCATTAGAACAAGCAATTGCTAGAGCTATCAAAGTTGATACTGTTATTAAAGCAGAAACAATGACTAGATATCCAGGTATGTTACCTGATGAAGATGAATTTGATAGAGAAACAGTACTTAAATTTGCTGAATTTCTAGATGATAAAGGTTTGTTTCAAGATTGGATGTTAATAGAACCAACAGCTATACAAGCTAGTTTAATCGAAGACGAAGATGAGCTTAATACACTCACAGAAAATGCTGTTATTAAGCATACAAATGACATGAGTGATGATATAGAAGATTTTCTTAGAGATACTAAGAAATAAATACAGATACGAAAGGAGCTAATCATGGCAAAAGATTGCTGGGAATTAGTAGAATCTGTATTGGGCAATAGCCGTAGAGTATTACTTTATGGCCCACCTGGTACAGGTAAAACATATAGTGCTGTTAAAACTAATACGCCAAGAGCGTATAGTAAATCAGCAGGAAAAGAGATAGATAACATCTATCAAATAACTATGACAGAAGATACTGCTAGTGCAAACTTAGAAGGTTTTTACAAACCATCTAGCACAGGTACTTTTGAATGGCATGATGGTATTGCAATACAATCATGGAAGAATGGTGGTCGTCTTATAATTAATGAGATAGACCATGCATCACCAGATGCGATGACATTCCTACATGCTATATTGGATGACCAAGAAATAGCAATGTTGACACTAAACAATGACAACAAGGAGACAGTTAGACCAGCTGAAGGCTTTCAAGTCGTAGCTACAACTAACAGTCCACCTGAGTCGTTGCCATTAGCATTAAAAGATAGGTTTCCTGTCAAAATACATGTTAACACAATACACCCTAAAGCAATGGAAGCATTCGATGATAAGTGGCATGGAGTTATTAATGACACTTCATTGATAGAAGATGCTGAGGAACGTATTTCTATACGTACTTGGGCAGAATTCTTTAGATTGCAAAATGAATCTGGTTTTACAGAATCAGATGCTGCACAGTTAGTATTTGCAGACAAAGCAGAAGAACTCATAGATGCAGTAACACTAGCTAATGCTTCATAGCAAAGCTTATCCATATCCAGAAATTGTTACTGGTGAAGACTGGGAAGTTGTAGGTACTGTTAACAACAGTCCTGCAGGTTCTACAGATAATCTCAACAGACAAATGACAGTTCCACTTGATAGAGAGTGTTCGGAATGTGGTATTAATCATAGTCGTATGATACGTAGACATGAGCTTGGTCATGCCAAGTGGAGTCCAAAGACTATGGGTAAGTTAAAGCCAGGTGTACGTGCAGAAGCAGTAGAAGTACTAGAAGAAGTAAGAATTAATCATTTACTTCATGAAAACAACTTGTCTTTATCTGAGCCAACAAAATGTTTAGATAAAATAAAACAAGAAACTATGAAACTAGTTTATGAATCAGGTATTGCAGAAATAATACTTATGGGTCTAGCTAGTAAATGGAATGTAGTTGATGAAGGAAATAAATACAATGCATCCATGGTAAATGACGAGTACTTAGTTATGAGAGACTGTTTTCATATGATTCAAGATGACATTACTGTCACTGATTATCGTAAAGAACAAATAAGATATGCACAAAGTATTATACAACAATACTTTAATAGCATTACTAGTCATAGTTATGGTAGAACTATTAGTTATCGTAAAGTACAAAAATATGCAGAACCATTAAGTTTGTTACTTGATATGTTCAGAGATAAACCTGAGCCTGAAGAAGTATATAAACCTACACCAAAACATACCGCACCTGGTATGGAAGAAGGTGGAGGTGAAGAATCTAATGAGTTAGGTGGTGGTTCTTTAGAACAACGTACTAAAGAAGATATAGCAAAAATGTTATATAGAAGTACTACTGGTATAGGTATGTGGGGTGCTATGACTATAGAAAAACCCCCATTAACTATTAATTTACAAGGACGAATTAAAGGTGGCAGAAACTATAGACCTGCAGACTTTGGTTATAATCCAAAATATATTAATAGATATTGTATAGATAGAAAGATATTCAAACAGAAAATAACAACACTTGGTGGCACAATACTTATTGATGCTTCAGGTTCAATGCAATTTTGTGGTGAAGATATTTTAGAAATTATGCAACTGTTACCTGCAGTTACTATTGCTATGTATAACGGACGTGGTACTACAGGTACATTACGTATTATTGCTAAGAATGGTAAACGAGTAGCAGATGATTACTTAAATAGACATTCTGGTTATGGCAATGTTGTAGATGGCCCAGCTTTAGAATGGCTAGGTACACAATCAGCTAAAAGAATCTGGGTATCAGACATGCATGTGTTTGGTGCTACAGGTGATATATCTGGTATTAATCTAATGTCTGATGTAAGTAAGTCTATTAAGAAATATAACATTATAAATCTTAAAAATATAGAAGAAGTAAAGGAACATGGACTTAAATTGAACATGTGATAGAGTAGTATGTAATGTAACGCTGCAAAGCGTGGCAAGGTTCCTTTCCTTTGCTTAAACATTACAGTATATAATTAGAGTAGAATAGAGTGCAAAGAGAACTTGCAACAAGGTATTTTATTCATCATGTCAACAGTGACCTATAGTGAACACTACTCTAATTATTTATGCTCTCAGGCTTTACCTCAATACTTCGTGTCCTAGTGGACACTCGTATTTCCGTTTAGCCTATCCTGCATAAATAGATTAAATCCTTGTATTTTTAATAAATGAACATATAATGACAAGTATGAAAGATATAAATGCACTGCTGCAAGAAGCAGAACAAGGTAAGAATAACTCTGTCTTTGACAGAATTACAGATGAAGCAATGCCATTTTGGCAAGGATGTATAGAACGTTTAGAATCTGGACATAACATAAAACCATATGTTGTACATAGATTGTTGCGTGAAGAATTTGGTGTGAAAATATCAGAATCAGCTATACGTAATCATTTTATGAAAGTGACAAGCGCATGAGTAAAAATAAAGAAGTAGATAAATTAATTGCCGAAGCTGAATCATCTAAGATTCAAGAACTGAAAGCAGATAATCTTAAGTTACTTAAACAATTAGACAGAGCTAAAAATAAAAAAGCTGATTTAATTGAAGCTATGTATGATGCTGTACGAATGAATGTATCTACATGGGCTAAACCTAATGTACCTAAACCTACATTAAGTAAAGCTAACAAGAACGAAGAAATTGCAGTAGCAATACTATCAGATATACAGTTAGCTAAAACAACACCAGATTATGACACAGCAATAGCAGAGAAAAGAGTTGTTGCATATGCTCATAAAATAGTGGAACTAGCAAATCTACAAAGAAATGCACACCCCGTAAATAAGTGTGCAGTGCTAGTTGCAGGTGACATTGTAGAAGGAGAGCTTATATTCCCAGGACAATCACACTTGATAGACGCAAGTCTTTATAGTCAGGTAACAATAGATGGCCCTAGAATATTGACACAGTTCTTTGATGTACTGTTAGCTAACTTTAAAGAAGTAGAAGTTACTTGGGTAATAGGTAATCACGGAAGCCTTGGCGGTAGAGCCAGAAAAGATTATCACCCAGACAGCAACAGTGACCGTATGCTAGGAAAGATAATGTCAATGATATATGATAAAGATAAAAGAATTTCTTTTCATGTACCAGACAGTACAACAGAAGACCATTGGTTTGGTATAGCAGACCTTGGTAAAGACTGTAGATTCTTTGTATGGCACGGAGATAATGTACGAGGACATAGCGGTTTTCCTTGGTATGGTTTCGGAAAGAAACTATTAGGTTGGAAAGCATTGGCATCAAGAGATTTAATGCCAGACTTTGACTATGCAATAGCTGGACACTTCCATACACCTACAACAATGTACGTAAATGATGTACGTTTATGGGTAAATGGTAGTACAGAAAGCTACAATAGTTATGCTATGGAGCAGCTAGCAAGCATGGGTAGACCATGTCAATGGCTATTATTCTGTAAACCAGGACATGGTGTAACTGCTGAATACCTTGTAAAACTGGATAAAGTATAGGTATACTACATATAGTATGTCAAATACAGTAAATGAGTCTGTTAAGAGAGTCTCTATTGAGTATGCAGGGTATGGTTCACAACCATATTTTGTAGTTAATACAGATAATGGTATTAAATTTATTCCAATAGAACATGGAGTAACTAGACTTACAGATATAGTAAATAAATAACTTTATTTATTAGCCGTTTTTTCGGAACGGCATAATAAATAAACAAAGAAAGGAATGTTATGACTAATAACAACAAACTGTTGTCCCCATTTCCACAGGAACTTGTAAAAAAAGCACCTGCTGGGAAATTTGGAGACTACGTACCACACGCTAATTATGTAGAAAGACTACGTGATAGTGAGGTAATATACTCTTGGTCGTGTGAACCTGTATATGGTACATACAACGGAGAGAAACGAATAGTCGGAGCTAAAGGTACTATAACCATAGAAGGTATGGGTAGTTATGATGGTTTCGGTGATGTTGATACCTTTAAGCTTGGCAATGCTAAGTTTAATGACGGTAACAACCTTAAAGACGCAGAATCTGATGCATTTAAGCGTGCATGTATGAGGTTCGGGTTAGGTGTAGAGCTATGGTCTGGTAGTAAACAGACAGAAGAAGAACATTCTGCAGCTAATACGACTGATAACAGTTACATACCTAAGCCTTATACAGCTGAAGATGCTGAGAAAGATGCCAAGGTAGAAGTAACTAAGGTTGATATGCGTAAGAAAGAAAATAAAATATCCGCTGAGGATAAAGCAGCACAAGCAGCCATCATGGACAGTATCTTAGGTACTGAGTTATGAGTCAGGATGTACAATTTATAGCTGAAACAGTGCAAGGTATTTGTACGAACGTAGAATCACAAGAAACATTACATAAAATTTTAGGTTCTGCAAATCAATACGCACAGTTAAAGAAGTTTGATACAGATAAAACAAGATGGACAGATGACCAACTTGATTTGTATTTTGCTTACATAGAAAAGCTAGTAGATATGCCAACAGTAGTAACTCAAGATTCTTTTGATAAAATGTCAATAGAAGAAAAGTTAAACGCTGTAGGTTTAGAAGTACAAGAACCAACTGATAAAGTGCAGCCTGCTGGAGATATGTTGGGAGGCATAGTTAGTAAAATGGAACAACAAAATAAATACAGAGATGACCTTAAGTGTCCTTTCTGTCAACAAATGGTATATGACAATAGAAACAATAAGAAGTCAGACAAAAGTCCAGACTTTGTATGTAGTACTAATGACCCTGTTACCTGTGGTGGACACAGTGGTAAATGGCGTAAGTCATGGTGGGTAGATAACTCAGATGTACCTGCAGAATGGAACTTAGATGGAGAAGTCAAACCAGCACCAAACAATGCTGGTGAAGACTTGTCACCGTTCTAATGAATAGAGCAGAGCGTAGAGCTTCTAAATCTAATAAAAGTAAACTACATCTTAAAAATACTTGGCGTAGAAAAAATAATTTAGGAAGCCAAGACAAATGAATAGAGCGCAGCGCAGGGCTGCTAAGTCTAAAAAAGGAGGCCAGTATCGTGGTCTTAGAAAAACTAATAAGAAAGGATAGATATGATACCAGATTATTTTAGAGGTAAGTTAGTACCAGATTATGTACGTAACAAAACACAGTTAATAGCATGGGCATTGTCAATGACATTAACAGAAGATGAATTTGAACCAATAAGTAATTGGGAAATGGTAGTAGAGCTAAACAGTCATAGATTCGGAGGAGTAATACATAACCTTCGTAAAGAAGGATACAATATAGTAACAGTAAAAGGACCTAAGAAAGGTCATAGTACATACTATTGTACAAAAATACCTTCAAAGACAACAGTTAGCTAATGTTAGAGATAATAGTCGGGTGTTTGTTTCCAATGTTTCTAACACCTGACTTATTATCAGAGTATAAAGAATGCAGAGAAGTAAAAAACCAGGTTCAGTACGTAGAACAATGGCACAGTTTAATCTCTACATACTTTAAACCAGAAGATGTAATACAAGGAATGACTATTGTTTATTGCGAAAGCAGGGGTAAAGAAACAGCAGTAGGTCGTAATACAAACGGCACAACTGACGTAGGTCTTTGGCAATTTAATGACGATACTTGGGCTTGGTTAAAACCTAAGCTTGGTATAATAAATAATAGAAAGAACCCTATAACGTCTACAAAAATAGCTGCTTGGCTAGTTTATAACGATGGTTGGCATCATTGGAATAGTAGCAAGCATTGTTGGAAAGGACACAATAATGAACTGTTGGAAGTTAGTTTAAATGAAAACACAGATTGATGACATTTACAATATGGTATGTATTGTATGTAACATTACTTGTTATTTAACAATTTATCCAGATAACAAAGTATGCGATTCGTGTGCTGAATTTATATTACAAGACATAGAGGAACAAAAAAAATATGAAAAAAATTAAAACACCTAGCATAATTAATACAAATATATTTACCCATCCACAATTTATGAAGACATGGGGCAAGCAATTTGTTGATGCATGCGGTAGTACAGAAATGAATATTCCACCTGACCTAGGTAAGTTACGTTGGTTAATGGAAAAATTTGTTAAAGATTACAACAATCAATTAGGAGAGTTAGGAGAAGAAGAATGAGTGATATATCAGTATCAGATGCAGACGGTGTAGTTCTTATTAACGAATTAGAAAAACGTTTTGGATTTATGCCAATAGTAGTTAAGAACGAACAAGGTAAAGAAGAAGTTAAGTGTTTAGTACCCAAGTTTACTGTAACAATTGACCCTATAAACGAGGAGGAATAATGGTTTATACATTAGAGGAAATTAAAAAAATTGTAAAAACAACAGGTGGAGTACACGAAGTATCAGTTAGAACAGGAATGCGAGCAGGTTCAATATATCGTATTTTACAAGGTGTAAATAAACCGAGTTACGACACCCTTATGAAGTTAGAAAAACTAATGGAGGAAGAATAATGCCTATGAATACTAGATTTGCAAAATCTAAAGAAATTTATGTAGATACTAACTATGAAGACAAAATAGAATGGCATGCTAAGTTAGATGCTTGGATAGAAAATGCAGAAAAGAAAACTGTCTTTGGTGGTAAAAGATTCTTAGGACTTAATAAAAATGGTAATGAAGTATGGATTGCATACACATTAGATAAAGAAACTTTAGACTTAAAAATATCTACAACACATAATTTAGATTCACTACGTAACAATGAATCAAAGTTAGCACACAAACGTGTAACTGTTGGTCTTAATAAAACTGCACCAGGTGACCTTATGACAGGTTCATCAAAGCATGCAGTAGTTATAACAGAAAATACATTAGATTATTTACAAAAACTAATAGATTATGTTGATATGGGTATAGGTAAAGTAGAAGGTAAATGTAGTTCACAGTTGTTTATGTATGTATCTAATGCTATTTATGAAGGTGATACAGAGATTGATAAAGGTGACTGTAGATGGAACGATATAACTAAGACATGGAACTTACCATCAGGAAGATACTTTACAATTTATGGATAAAGAAGATACATATAGACCTTTACCTAACAATATGACTATACAACCCAGCAAGATAGAGGGCTTAGGTTTGTTTACATTAAAAGCTATTAAAGATTTAGAAACTTCTTTAGGTGTTACACATGTATGGTACGAAGAAGTAGGCAGTGTATTTCGTACACCTTTAGGAGGTTTTATTAATCATAGTGAAACACCTAACTGCGAAGTTAAAAGATTTGATGGAACAATAGTTAGTCATTTGTTTCCTATTAAACCTATAAAAGCAGGAGAAGAAATTACACTCAAATATACTATGTACTCTGTTGATGGATGACATTGCACAGATAAGAGAACAAGCCTTTATACGGGCTGGAAACGTCTGTGAGTGGGCAAATTGTAGCAGTGGTAAATGGTTAGAGCTAGCACATCTTAAAGATATAGGTATGGGTGGCAACAAAGCACGCAAATACAATGTAGATAATACAGCTGTATTATGCAAATGGCATCATGACATATACGATGGTCGTCAATCTATGGGTACAAAGGTAGCTTATAGAGAATTATTAGAAGGTTATTTAGATAGACACTCAGGTGTTAGCTAGAGTATATGTGCGCTCTATATCCTTGTTGAAAAGATTTTTTTTCTGCAGCTTTAGATTTAAAACTGTATTGATTAGCTAATGATGTATTACCTAATTGAAATTGTGTAGAAGCTTTTGCTTTGTACATTGTAGCTCTTGCAGCTGATACATTAGATTTGCTTAGTTCTTGATTAGCACGCATAAGTTTTTCACGTTCACCCATGCCTTTCATATTAGGATTAGTAACAGTCAGTTTCATTAGTAATCGACACCGTATTTACCAGGTTTGTTTGTAGATAAATCAGGTAAATAATTACTTTTAAGGTGGTGTTTTTGGTGGTTGG
>Ga0209634_1001083_pt1 | contig 20483 bp, 13 predicted proteins | sample LinPmetageLP40_FD_184043 | JGI IMG/M metagenome (GOLD analysis project Ga0209634, IMG submission 184043) | Marine viral communities from the Pacific Ocean - LP-40 (SPAdes) (version 2) | ecosystem: Environmental > Aquatic > Marine > Oceanic | place: Pacific Ocean | collected 2010-08-26 | reverse complement strand
AATTTTATATTCTTGGGAATTAAGTCTAGAATCAGGCAAAAACATATAGTCATGCCGGTACGATCCAAAAGCTTGAAAATTCCATATGTAATCCATTTCTTTATAGAAATCATCTATTGTAGATCCCGGCATCGCTAAAATTAATTCTAATGACGGAATAGGAAAACCATTTTCACTGCATCTTTTGTTAATGTACTTACTCAATTCTAATTTATCTTCTGAATTCAAATCAACTCTTTCTGCCAATTTCATAGCAATATCAGAGCTACTTTGAATCGATACAGTTGGAACAATAGACATCATTGAAGTCTCTTTCCACATGTCGTCACCATCTTTTGAGTTAGGCGATCTTTGATCTGTACCAACTACTTCAAACCATCTATCAATTAATCTTTTTCTTCTATTTAAATCTTTTGATTTCATAGTAGATATATCAGTTAGATTAAATCCTTTATCCCAAGCATATGCAAATATTTCTATATCCCTATCTTCAAATGCACCAAAGTTTGCATCAGTTAAATATGCATCTCGATATCCAGCTTTGATCATAGCATCAATATCTCGTTTTACAATACTTAAATCTTTTTTATAAATTTTAGTATTAATACCTCCACCCCATTCGCAAAACACACATTTATAAGGACATCCTCTAGTTGTTTCAAGAATAATAAATGGCTCCATATTATTTTCTCGAGCATATGAGAGGGCCTTAGTTAAATACTCAGAATGCTCTTCATATACCGAATAATCTTCTTTACTAATATTATGAATATCACCAATACTAGATCTTAACTCCCAAGAAATAGTTTTGGGATCGAGCTTGTCTTCAATGTATTGATCGATTAGATCTCTCATAAATATTTCACCTGGCTTAGTTGGCTGACATATATAATCGTATTGAGTCCTATTTGCTAATAGCTCAGGATCATTAGTTCCTATATGTGGCCCACCTAATACCAATAATTTTTCAGGATGTTTTTGTTTTATTTTAGAAGCCATCCCATCACAAATGACATAGTTCCAAGCATATGAAGAAAACATTATTATATCAGCAGATATTACCTGCTCAATTGCTTCATCAAACGATTGATAAGTATTCCATTTATAAGAAGATTCTAGCCATTCTATTTGATTATTGTATTTTCCAAAATGCTTATAATAGCTTTGAGCTATTAAATAAGTCATATTATTGGCTAATGACCAATCAGCATGTGGTGGATTGATAAAGGCTATCTGCATATTTAAAAGTCTCTTTAAAGACACATTCATCCATGTCTTGTTCAATGTGTTTATAATCTTGTTTAATAAAACAACTAAATGGGCATCGAGCAAAATACTCACACTCAAAGCAATTATATTTAGTCATAAAGTTTTCAACTATTTTTGGCCCACCAAGTTCTTCGGTTTTAGCTTCTTTTAAAAATACTGCACCAGAACATCCGGTAGGAATAGATCCATCTGGCATGACAGTAAGAGAATTACCTCTTGTGCAAATCATTTTATTTTGCATTTTTTGATTAACGAAATGATCTACGTTTAAACATTTAGGATATTTAGATACAAGTAGTTTATTAAACTCAAAAAGAGTTCTTTCACTTGGCATTAATTTTTTTGAATTTTTTACTGATGGTAAAAATGAATCAAAGTCGCATGGATATGTATTATAAAGGTACGTAAATAAGTTATCACCTCTTGTAATTTTTGCAATGTTTTGTTTTGTGGCAACTAATGAAATCATTTCAATCTTATTTTTATATGTTCCAATATTTGAAACAAAAATATCATGTGCTTTTGGAGTAAATCTGCCAGCAGGATCGTAACTTACAGAAATAGTTAAATCATTATGTTCTAAAAAATTCATTACTATATTTGACTTAGTAAAACATAAATTAGTTATAAAATTTATATGTACATCTGGTTCTGTTTGTGTTGTAATGGCATCAATAAAGTCTTGATATATTTCTAGAAAACCCTTATCTATCCATTCGTCTTGAAAAAGCTCACCACCCATTAAATGTAGTTTATAAGCCTGAGTTCTTCTATTATTGTTGATCCATTCTACAATCTGAGGAACTTTTGCCATGATAGAATCACGGTCAGCGCCTTCTATTGAATTATGATCTTGAGGACAAAAGACACACTGAAGATTACAGTGCTCAAATAAACAACATACAATCTCACCGTATGTTGTTATTTTGTTTTCTAATATATCATATATAGACATATTATACTGTTATATACCTACTCAAAAAGGCTGAATCTGCATTAGATTTTGCATCTAATAAAGAATGTATTAAATAATGGTTTACTGTTTCTAGTGATAAAGCGAAAAATGAACCAGATTCGTTATCATATGTAGATTCCATTTCGATGAGACTATCTAGTAAAGTATCAGTAAACTCTCCAGTTATACATTCTATGAAATCTAATTTATTTACATCACTTTTTCCAGCATCATATAATTTAAATTGAGACCAACCATCAGCAATAATTTGTGTAAATTTTCTAATTGTTACTAAATCTGAAGCTGAAATATTATCAAACAAAACATTATTGTTGCTTGAAGCTATATTCATATATTTTGATACCCACATATCATCTTTAATAAAAACTTGAGCAATATCGCTAGTATCATCTAAGATACCACTAATATTATCAAAATTATATGGTGCATTTAAATTAAATTTGTCTGCAACTTTTCTAGTTAAGAAATGCACAAAAAATACTTCTTTTAACTCATACAAATATTTTTCTATGTCTTTTTTTAGTAGTATTTTTATTACACTTTTTAATTCTGCTTTTGTAGATTTATCATGTAAATAATTTGCAAATAAATGTTCTACACTAATCGTGCTGATATATTTTTTAACAAAAGCTTTTCGTTTAGTGGCTGAACCTGCTTTTACACTGTCATAAATAGTATCAAAATTTGTTAATTTTAAAATTTCTTCAGAGCCGCTAGCCCCGCTATTACCAGAAAAACGACCTCTAAAGAATACATTAAACTTAAATACATGTGCTTGTAGAAGCGATTTAACAGAATCTTTAGTCGGTGTTTTTAAAATATGTTTATACCATGTTGACATTATAAATTGCAATGAATCATCATCACAATATATCATAACTCTTTTATCTGTAGCATCACAGTGATCTGCTAATTTAGTAAATAAATCTATTGCGGTTGGATATGTTACATCTTTTGATCCTAGTATTTCACTCCATTCTAATGAATATGAGATAAGTTTACCTGAATTTATTTTTTGTAAATCTTCTAAAACATCTAATCCATGATTTTGTGATACTACAATCCGATCATATCCCAGATCGATGATCTTATCTGTTGTTACATAAATCTTCTTAAACAGATGTATCATAACTGTTCTCCTGTGGCGATTGAACTTGTTAGTAAAAACATTGGGTTATTAACATTTGCCCAATAGCTAAATAAATTATTTCCTTTAAACATATACTCATTAAAGTATGATTTATAATATGTTTTATGATGTTCAATTACGTTGGCATAAAATAAATAAAAGCTTTCGTATTTAAGTAAATTTACAAAATTTATTCCAGTTAAATCTTTTGTGTCATCTTCTGGAAATGATTTAACATAGTCTTTTAATTCATCACATTCAACAGTGTACAAATTGTAAAGCGAAAGTGAATCTAATTTCTTAGCCCAAATAGTAAGTATTTCAACATTATCATCAATAAAATCTTTTTCTATTAATTCACTAATGCCTTTCATCTGTAATAATAAACTAATCACTCTTTCTTCAAGTATAGGAATACTTATAATAAAATTAGCTAAAAGATATTCTTTAGTAAGATCGTCAAAATCTTTTTGATCAGTAAAACCAATATTGCATGGCAATTCCAGATTACTGAGATATGTTAATAGCTTTGTTCCCTGCAATTGTGAATTTTCATAATCAACCATATAAAAAGTTTGATCATCTTCAAAATACAATTTCAAATCTTCAATACTAAATGGTGCAGTAACATCAATAACTTTCATCTTCTTCCTCTCGAGCCATGACAACTGCTATGACAACTAGCATGACAAATATTAATATTTACAGAAACAGTATTAGAAACTAAACTATTAAAACGGGTCTGTAAGTCTGTAAATTTAGCTTCAAGTCCAGCCGCACTAATTTGAGCACCAGCAGTTAGAGTAACTCCAGCTGCAGATAACGTTTGTGCATAACTACTGTTTAAATAAGCTTTTGCTGTTTGATTAAAAATTTGTCCAGGATTAGGATATGATCCTGTATTACCACCAGGACCTGTTACTGTTCGGGTTGCATTTAAATTTCTAATTTGACTATATGCGGCGGTTTCATTTTCAATTGCAGTATTGATAACAGAAGCAGTGATTGGATTTTGATTTATATCGGCTCCAGTAATTCCAATGCTCCGACCAGCAGTCGTTCCACCAAAATATGATGTAGCAAATCCACTAAACGGAACTGAATTAGTACCCCAAACAATACCAGAGTTTGCACTTGCCGGTGCAAAATCCGCAAATCTATCTATTATATTCTGTGCGTTAATTGGACTTGTTAATGTAGCCATTTCATTCCTCTTTTGTTATATATGTATATTTATACATGTTTTGCGAGTTCCATCATTAAACTTTTTGGTGCTCCGCAAATATCTCCATCCCATCCTAATTGATGACAGTCTCCACCACAAAATCTAGATACAGGGCAAGATAAACAATTAGGATTACGCATTTTTTCTTCTAATATAGTACGAATTCTTTTTGGACTTTTTAACAATACATCAACTGAATCATCTAAACTTCCAAAGGCTTGTTCAGGCGCACTATTTGGACATCCCGCAATAGTACCATTTCCATTTATGGTAAATAGTTTTTGTTCACAATCTCTACAAAATGTTCCACATGTAGTCATAGTCTTTTCAAACTTAGCATAGACATTTTCTAAAAAGTCATTTTCAAACCAATCTCGTGCACCATGCTCTTCGCTTTGCATATGCATTTTTAAAAAATATGCATCGAGTTCTGCATTGCTTGGAAAGATTTCTGATGCTTTTCTTGCGCTGCCATTATTAGTTAATCTTTCAAGAGAAACTTCTTGTACACCTAATCTCCTACACCATCTTAATAGCGTTATAGGATCTTTAGCAAGAGTATCTTTAGTAAGACTAATAAACAGGCGAATAGTTACTCCTTCAGCAAGCAATGTTTTTACATTTTTATGCCAAAGATTATATTGTGCACTATTTTCAAATCGAATCTTACGATCCCAAGATGTACCAAGTCTATTACCGAGCGCCCCTTTAATAAATTCTTTATGTTCATCTTTTAATTTAAATACCAGATTAGTTGTTGCACCCCAAGACATCTGATCCCATAAACCATCACATGCGTCGTATACCTTTCGCATTTGGCCAACTGGTACAAGAAACGGTTCACCACCATGAAATTCCATATGAATAGAATCATGTGGAGCAGGTTTTTCTTTTCTAAATCTATGAATCCAGTCAACTAGCTTATCAGTATTCCAATAAATCTTTTGACCGCTTCTTCCGCTCGTAAAACAATGCGCACAATTAAGCTGACATGTTTCTGTTGTTTTGAGATACATCAGCCAGTTCATTATTAATTTTATCCTCTGTGTAATTTTCTAAACCAAAGCTCAGTGTCAATGCTTCATCTTTATTTAATGCCTGATGAGGAGTATTGGCTGGTATATGTATATATTCGCCTGAACTAATAGTCACTGGCTTATCATTAATTATTAAAGACTTAGATCCTTCACAACAATATATAATAACATCATCCGGGTCAGTATGCATATCAAAAGAATAAGACCCAGCCATTGCAAAAAATAAATGGCACGTAACGTGTTGTTTATGTTCCCAATCAGTTTTTACTTCCCAGCAATATTCGTATATTGCTGAATTAAAATTTTCCATACGTTCAATTTTTATAGAATGGTTTTGTTTCTGAACTTTGCAAAAATCACTAAAGCTAGTAATTAGTTGCTCACGTCCCTGTTCATCTATAGCATAAACCATATTTTGTTCATACATATGATTTGCAGTAAGTGCAGATATAAGTTGAGATTTATTAATCATGATATAATTATACGCTATTTTTAATTAAATGTAAACAGTTATCTACACTTTAAGGACACATTCTATCAATTTTTCTTCTGCTACAATTGATGATTCTAAAGCAATACCTACTATTTCAGCATGAGAGCCATCTGGTGCAAAGCCATTAAATTCTTTACCTGCACAGCCATTATGGTGAGCATATACAGGATCACCTTTATTAACAGCTCCAACTATTCTAACTGGAACACGTCCTTTAAGAGCAAGTGCTTGTCCATCTATATCTGCGTTCATTAAATATGCAGGATCAGCTGAAACCACGCCCATAGGAATTCCATTTGCAGTACATGCTGCTGTTTCTTCAGTTTCATTTGATGATACCATCATTACTGTTCCAACTGGATGCTCTTCGCTTGTAGTATATTTTTCTGCAAGGTCAGCATAATTTGCAGTTTGAGCATTACCAGAAAGTGTACCAGCAGATAAGGTTTGTGTTGATGGATTATACATTAAATGGCCATTATCAGTATCAATATAAGGTCTTTGATAACCTGTACCATTATTATCGCTAAATAATACTTGGTAATTTACATTGTCATTTTTTTCATCAACTTTTACATAATCAGCTTCACCACCAGAAACTGTGCACCCACCAGCATTTGTCATAGTAACATGACCAGATAATGCTGCGGCGGTAAATCCATCACCATCACCAATTAGAATTTGAGTATCTGCTACCGTAATATCTGAAGGATCTGCTGCTGAAGAACTATTTCCAACTTTTACTGAATTCGCTGGCATATTAGCAAGCTTATCATTAGTCACAGCATCATCAGCTATTTGATCTGTTGCTGTCTGAGCTGCTATGATATCACCAGATGTCGTGCGACCAATTACTGTACTAGTACCAACTGATAAAGTAGAAATAACACCTGAACCTAATCTACCAACAATTGTATTATTTCCAAGTGCTAAATCCTGTGGATCAGCTGCTGCTCCTGTTGCATTTACTTTCATCGTTCGTGCTGGCATATTAGCTAGCTTATCATTAGTTACTTGGTCATCTGATATCATATCAGTTTGGATTTGTACTTCTTCAACTGTTCCAGCTGTTGTTTTACCAAGAACTCTGTTTGCAGTTACTATGTCTTGAATTTTATCATAGGTCACAACGTCAGGTTGAATTGTAACAACACCAGCATTTGTCATGAGAACATCTTGAGATAAAGCGGCAGCTGTAAAACCAGTTCCATCACCGATTAAAATTTGCTCGTTAGCAACTACTTTATCAGTTGATCTACCGGTAGTGGCAGCATCTCGTACTTTAACAGTGTTTCCTGCCATATCTGCTAACTCAAGTCCACTATCAAGTTGAGTTAAACCGTGTCCTGCCGATACAGAAAATGTCCCGCTTGAGTCACCAGTAATAATTCCAAGGCTAAAGCTAACTTTTTTAATACCGTTTGATGCGGTATAAGTACGACGTACATCTTTACTATAATTTAAAGCGTCTACTATGTCTGAGTCGTGACCAGCATATTCAGAACTAAGATCATCTAAGTCGCCTATTAAATTACTAATAGCATTAGTTTTTACTCGAAAACCATTAATTGTGTCACTTAGATTTATGCTTACTTTTCTACCCATTTTGATCTACCATTTTCTTTGTTAATGCTGATAACATTTGTTTTATTTCGCTTACATCATTTTTTAACTCGGCAAGTTCTTTTTCTTTTTCAGCTTCTCTAATTTTTCTACTTCTAGCCTTATTTATAGACTCATTGTTGACATTTAAAACGGCCCCCGAACTAATGTCTTTTACTAATGCTGATTGACCTTCAATTTGTATATATTGTCTTTTCATGTTATACGCCTAATGCAATGACTCTTAAATCTTTAACTGTTGGAACCTTTGAAGAGTTATTTGCATAAAATACAATTTTTATTTGAAAAGTAGTAAATGCTTCAACCGTACCGTTATCCCCACCAATTAAATAGCTATACTCTTTATAAACTGATGGATTATCTGAAATAGATACTGGTGTATCAATTGGAGCTAAGGTCCAGTTTGTTGAAGATAATTCAGTATCCTCAGTTCCGGTTTTGTAGTAAATATCAATAATTGAACCAGCAGGTCTATTAGCACCAAGAAGTATTTTTAAACCAACAGCGGTGTTAACTAGCGTTATTGGCTTTGTGATATGTTTAGATAATGCACTACCACTAAATGGGGTGGTTTCTGCGGCATAATCAAATACGACATTATAACCAGCAGTAGCAGATCCAATTGGTCTATCAATTTCATTCTTGGTCAATACAAGTGAACATCTTTGTAAATCAACAACAGGTGACACGAAATTGCTGGCTGTTGTATAAGCTATTTTTATTGACGCGGTGTCAATATTTCCTAAGCCACCATCTGATATAGCAGCATCTTCTTTTGTTGCTGCAGCAATCATAATAGGATCATCAAAGAAATTCTTTTGATTAAGCGCTATTGAGCTATATCCTAATGCATTACCTTGTGGATCAACCGGTGCTTGATAAGGAGTTTCAAGTGCGACGTGCGAATATCCGCTATAGAATTTCCCAGATGCCGTTACTGAAGTATTTGAAGGAGCGATTGTTTGAACAATAGGATGAACAGTATTACCCTGAATGTTTTTAGTTGCCGTCATTGCCCCGTCACCACCTTTAGCGGCAGTAACATTACCGGCTGTTACTCCAGCACATGTAAATTTATACCCAGTTGGATCAACATGCGTAATGGTATGTGTTGTATTAATTTGTGATTGTGTGATTGTTCCGATTGCTGATGTGCCAGATCCAGCAAGAGTAACTTTATCACCGACAAATAAGTTATGATTTTTATGCATAACTCTTACAGATGCTGATCCAGCAGTTGTGACAATAGGATTAGCCGATAATTGAGCTAGGGGTAGATCTGCATTTTTAAGATAAACTTCACCTGTTAACGAAGAAAACACTGCTCTGTACAAAACAAATTTCATATCTTGTTCTTGTGACGCTTCCCATGTGGTACTATTCTGAGATTTAAAGAAAGACCCCATGAAAGGTTGTTTTGTAATTCTTGCTGATGTCGATCCTAATTCAAAATCACCCATAAATGAAGTCCATAAATTATAACTAGTGTTATCAGTTATAACTACAACCGCATATTCAGTATTACCACTTAGAAAAATTGGTTCATCAAATTCAAATGTTGTTGGTATACTAGCATCATCTGAAATGCTAACAGCTGAAGGATTTAAATATTTTCTAGAGCCTGGAAGAATAGTATTTGATGCTGGATAACCATTTACTAACGGCCGTATCTCAATCCATACTGGTAAAGTAGAATCTTTAGTTTTAAAGAAGACTTCTACTTTTGTTGTGTAAATGCCATCTGGGTTAGTTATAAAAAATGATTGTGCTAAAGGATCAATCCTATTATCACTGTTGGACCTGTTTTCGGTTGCAGAGCCGAAGTCCGTCTCGCGGCGTCTTGTTATTACTCGGCCCGATCCTGTAGTAACGCGTGTTCCTACGACTGTAAGATGCCTAGTTGACATTATTTCTTCTTGCCATGTTTGAATATGGCCGGCTGATTGATATGTAGCGACAGCAGAAGATCCTGGTGTCCCTCCGTTTTCAAAGGTCTCAGTTACGTCAAGCAGTTTAAATTCAGCACTTCCGGTTCTAAACTTAGTAGTACTATTACAAGGGATAAAAAATGATCCTGTCACGGTTCCTGCGCTGGAAGAAACAAGAGTACTTGCACCAGCTGGATGTGCTGTCAATAAGTTTGGACTTTCATACTCAACTCTTCCGCTATTAATCCGAGAAAAGTTTTCAGATTTTACAAAGTCATTAATTTTTTTGCCATTCAAGTACGCAAACATTTGAGAATTTGGCCTAATACCAACAGCTTCAAAGAAAACACGACGGCTTCTCATAAAGGGAATAAGAGCGATATCAATTATCTTAGATCCTAAGCTCGTTCTTATTGTCTCAGACGCTACGACTCTATTTACAATGGCTGATGTTGTTCTATCAAATCCAGTAGTTAACCAGTTGTTTGATTGTTCAGAGAAAAACGATGAACTAGTTTGTTGTGTGCCAGCAATTGCCGAGGTTTGATCACCAATTTCTAGACCATTAATATCAGTTCCTAACCAACCCCATTCAGACTGATCATGAATTTGCGCTTGATTAGTATTTAATCTAGTACCGCCATCAATAATTTTTGCTGCTGCATTTTTGTCTACTTTCCATTCATCTGATTGAGGAGAAAGCGTTATAGAGCCCGTATATGAAGAACTCATAAATGGGTTAACATTTTCAGTTCTTGATACGTGACTTTGGCTTATATACACTGAATGCGTATGTGCAAGATATACATTATCGCCTTTAAGAACTGTATTTGTTGAAGCAGTATCATCATAAATCATACCCACATTGGTTTCAGTGAATGCTGGATGTAATGTCATAGTTTTAGGATTAATAGATGCTTTATATTCATCATTTGATGTGTCAGCATGAAACTGATCTTTAAAGTTATCAACTAAGAAACCAGATTTAGTTCTATTATTACCGCTACCATCAAGTACTTCTAGTTGATTAGTATCTAATTCAAGCAGGCTAAGCGCAACAGTTTCTTCAAGAAGATCGACACGCTTATCAATTTTACCAATATCTCTCATGGTGTAACCTTTATTTTCCATATACTGGACAGTCAGATCACTTATCGAAGTTGTTCCACCATTTAATGATGTTCTATATAGTTCTAAATGTTTGGGTGGTAAGTACGGAAGTTTAGGTAAAATACTTGCCACGCCTTCTAAATTTTTAATTATACCACTTTCGCCAACAACAATCCTATCTTGTCTTGGAAGAAAGTGTTCAACTTTTGCTAAAATAATTGTATCATTTTGAGGTAATTCGCTTAGTACACCTCCAGCTGACCCACCTGCATCATCAAATGTTCCATCAGCCTTTTTGGCCGATCTAAAATCAAGAACATCTCTTAATTCGACTATACTTCCATCTCTTAGTCTATGCGATGGAATAGAACCGTATGGCGCTGGATATGAATTGACAGCAAAGCAATTTCCAGATGAGTGTGAATAATGAGTAAATTCTACATAAAGGTTACCAGTTAAACTGCTAGTAGATTTTCTAATTAATTGGCCTTGTTCGTAAAATCCATCTCTTTGACCATTATCAAAAGTAAATTGATCTGAAACATCATCTCCGCCCGATGATCCTTCTCTAATAGTAACCATTTCTATTATGTCATTTCTGCCAAGAGGAGCAATAAAGGTTGATCCATCAATTGCAATTGTAGATGTAACTGGTGTAATAGTTTTAGTTCTAATAACCGCACTTTGTTGTATATAAACAATAGCTTCAACTGCATGGCCAGCACTAATGCCTGATCCAGATATAGTAACCGATTGTGTGGCTACGCCACCAGCTGATATTCCCCATGCTGAATTTGCAAGTTTAACGCCATTTGACATTACTACCCAGTCGTTTGCGTTTGAAAATGTTTCACCTGCAGCCGGAGAAGTAAAGACTATTGAACCTCCACCAGAAGCTGTTCCGGTATATTTTCTTTGAGCTGAAAAGGACATGGCCGTAATAGTTTTTGGTCGATTTACCGGAAGCGGGAATAATAAATTGTTTTCACTTGCTTCTTTAAGAACCGCTACTGAACTTTCTAATACAAGAGTTGCGAAGTGTGTGTCATCTGAGCCAAATACTAGGGTTTTAGCATTTCTAAATGATGAAGTCATGTTAACGTCAAAAATAAATAAACGATAATTGGATCCTAGTTGATCCACATGCCTGATTCTACACGTTCCGATTGTAGTTCCAGCACCACTTGGTGTAGTGTTATTATGAATTTCTACCAAAGGATATGTTGTTTTTGTGCCGTTGCCATCCATTGGCAAAGCACCTTCAATAGCTGATGCTATTACATAACTACCGTATTCAACCGCAATAGATGAGTTAGGTAAAACTGATCCTGCTGGCAACACATCTAAATTTGTTGTTAATGCTTTATTAACAGCTAATTCAGTTGACACTGGATGATTTATTCTGTGACCATTTACATATGCTTTTCCTGGACTTAATACTGCACTTAAAGTAAGTGCGCTAGCTGAATCGTATGTCATAAAATATGGATTTACTAAATAATCACCGGATTCTTCAGCAGTTCTTTGAGCTACCATATCATTAATTTTATTATATTGATTAAAACCCGTAGCCTGTTCAACTACTGCAGACTTTACGATATTAGCTACAAATACAAAAGTATCAAGGGGACCTATATTTGCTTGATCAATAATAGACAAATTTATTCTAAATCTATCTGCTCCTGGAGCTGCTACATTTGGAAACGCTCCTTGATTATCAAATAATGCATCATCATCGCTAGCAGTAACTATTTCTTGTATAACTTTAAAACCAACAACACCGGTATAGGTATTAGAGTATTTTGAAGCCATTAATGATTGAGATTTTGCATGGCAGAAAAATCCTTGAGTAAAATAATCACCGCCTGCAATAGACACTCGGATGCCTTGGCCAATAGCTGGATTGCTAGTAGTATTAGTTGTTTGAGTCACGTATGATATGGTGCTGCTAGTGATAGTTTCACCTGGAGTAAATTTTATCGCGCTATTTGTTGGAGTAATACTTCCAGATCCAGTATATATTACATAAAGAGTAGGCGGATTGTTTGTTAAATCGCCGGCTACTCCATCTATTACCTGAATAATTCGTGCTGTTACTCCGGAAGTTGATCCGGTAAAAGTTAAACCTTCTAATGCCGAGGCATTAGGAAAGGAGTCTGGAGTATTATTATCTGTAGGATCTAGTTTAATAAATTCAATACCGGCATTAAGAGTAATTCCGCCAGGATTAACCATAGCGCCATCTTTAAAGATGTTTCTACCAAATCGCTCGATATCTTTCTGAATAATAGTTTGAGATTGAGTTAATTCCCGCGCTTGCAGAGCTCGTCGTGGATTAAAAAGAATTCTTTTAAAACCCGCACTATCGGAAAAATCATCCTTATAGGTAGAACTCATTAAGTTTTCTGAGAATGTTGATGTCATATTATTACTCTACTCTTATAATTGGATTATTACTTTAATATCTTCAGATTGATTACTAGTGCGTTGAACAGCAGATCTATTATCTAAATACAACACAGCACCACTAAATTTATCTACTTCACCAGGAATATCTGAAGAATCTCCGATTGTTCCTTCACCACTACCATCAATTTCTTGAATCGTTTCATTTGGTCTAAATTCTTTAAATCCGGTTTCAGGTGACTGATGATAAAATATTCTAGTTCCAAGGGCAACACTTGAATCAAAATTGTCAATGTATCCTCTAGCTCCGGAGCTAACTCCTTCAATAACTTTATCTTTACTAAATCCAACGGTTTTCTGAGATAATTTCATATGATGTGTTGCAATTCCAGTTAAAGCACGAAATGCACCGATTGAATCGCCAGCCAGTGGATCTTTGATAAGACCTATTTGCCTAAAGTCTTGTGATAAAATAAAATCATTATCAGTTTCTAAAATTTTACTCCTAAACATTAACGCATCTGCTTTTAAGTCAATTACTGGATCAAATCCAAATCCAGGAGTTGGGCCAATTATTGGTCGAGCTTGCGCGCTATCGCCACCACCACCGACTAACGTCATGGTTGCTACAGTATAGCTATCTAAATAATTTAATGTGGTTCCAATAGGATCTGTCTTAACAGCCGTAATTCTACCAGTGTCAGAATCTATAACTGAACTTAAAATTAAATTTGCAGAATCGCCCGCTCCTGGAAAACGAAGCTCGCCATTGCCTACAACACTAATAGTAGGAAATTGACCAGCTGTACCGTAACCAGAGCCTTCATTTGTCATAGCGAATGAAGTAATCCTACCTGGAACTGCGTTATTTTGAATTTCCCATTGTTTAATTTCAATGCCGGTTGAGTTAGAATCTGGAGCAGTCTCTTGTCTATGAACAGGCATATATTGTGATGATAAAAAGTAATTAGCTTTTAATGCGCTAACAGTGTATAAAAATTTCCATACATATCCATCAGATGTTTCAAACGGATCAGCATTAGCTAATGATGGTTTTACAAGAGATGGTTGTGTAACACCTGCTTTATTTTTACCAGTTCTTAAACAAATATATACTCCATAATTATCAGTTAATACGTAGTACCGCCTACTTAAACTTAAGGTTCCAGATCTTCTGTCATCCCACTGAGGATAAATTACACCATATGCCCAGTCCTGTCGAGGCACAACAAAACTGGCGGCTTCAACCTGTTTTACTGCTTGCAATCGGGACTTAAAATCTATAATATCGTATTTTGAATTTACTGGATTAATAGGAACGTCATTACTATCCCAATATTCAGATCGAGCTAAACCAATATAAAACTCGCTACTAGGACTATTGTAGTCTGCTAGTAAAGTTTTTAGAATACTATGTTTTAAATTATCGGTAACGACAGCTGTCATATTTATTTCCTCTTAATATGTTCAAATTGTAATACTAAAAATATTAATTTGTGTTAGTTATATTTATATACTTTTTTTCATTATACTATGATGTCAGAATCATAAAGTGGATATAGTTGCGTCATATCAGAATCTGCAGCAAAGTGTGATGCGCCAAGTTCAGCATATGCAAGCGATGTGGTAATAATAGATGGATATGGAGTTTTCAAATAATCTGGATTATCTCCAGTGCCAACATAAAATGATGGATATGTTCCATAGTAATCATAAGAATCTATACCGTTTCCAAGATGAAGCGATGGATTACTATCAACTCTAATTAAAGTAGCACTATCAGTTGTCGTATTCCAAATTTCTCTTGTTTGTGCTGCCCAAGCATAAATAGTAGGATATGCTGCGTTTAATTGAGTTAAAGTTCTATTTAAATAAATATCTTCGCTTAATTGCCTAACATGTAATCGATAATTATAAGAACCTAAAGTAGATATTTCTGATACAAGAGAAGTAATATCAACTAATTGTAAAGTATCTTCAACTGGTCTTGTTCCAAGTGAATCATACAAAAAATTACTAGATATCGATGCAACACTTTGTAGAATATATTCTGGTAAATCAAAGGCAACCGGAACCGCTGGTGTTTCAAACAATTTACCCGGAGATTGAATCACGACTTCACATGCTAAATGAAATCCTGCCGGGTGCACGAACTTTTTATACAACTCTCGCCATTCAGGCAAACCAATATCAGTCCGAACAAGATGCGATAACAACTGATATAACCCACCATCCTGCATAACTTTTTGACCGTCAACGCCAATTTCTGAAGAGCTGTCATTGAGGAAAAATAAATCATTTTTAGGATAATGAATTTGTGCATCTGTTAAAAAGAAAGATCTAAAAAAACCTTCAGCTGAATATTTTGAACCCTTTACCCTATAAAATTTAGCAAAGTTTCTAATTATTTCTCGTGGATTATTAAAGTATCTTACACCAACACCTAGCCCAAATTCAATGAGTAACCTTTCGAGCTGTGCAAGTGAATTATCTTCAACATCACGAATAGTGTAAAGATCTTGTATTAACTCGCCAAACTCTCCATTATTATTTAAACTCTCGTAATAAGTTTCTAAAAATGATATAAGCGTGGGATATTCTTGTACAAAATATTCCGGAAGCACATCTTTAACAGATGAGCGATGTAGATTAATTGGTAGTCTATTAAAATCTTTTAAAGTTTTTATTGACATATCGTTAGCCTAATACAACATTTGTATTTTGATAGTCAATCTTAACACCAACTTGAAGACTGCCTCTATCAATTTTTAATAAATAATTTCTTAATGGTTTTATTACACTTTGATCACTAGGTGTTACAGTAAATTTAATAGATGTCGATCCATCCACAATTCCTCTTGGAGTAAATGCATTTAGTTCAACTAGACCAGTATTCGGTTTGTATGATCCAATATTGTCGACTATAATAGTATTATTTGAATCTACAATTTGAAGCAATGATGTACCTAACTTATTTCTAATTCTTGCAACAACATTAGATTCACCATAAGTAAATGTAGATGATTCAACACTGTAAAATACATCATCCGGAAATTCTAATTCAACTGGATAAAATATTTTATAAGATAATTGCTTATTAAGTATTGGAATTAAATCAGTAACTAGCTTTACATTCATTTTTGAAGATAAAATTGAAGGATCAAATGCATCGATTTCTGTTAATAGAATTGATCTTCTAAAGACTTTATTAAAGCCTTTTAAAGTAGTATTAAAATGTGTTTGAATAAGATCCTTTATTCTATTTTCTACGTTGCCAGATTTTAATCCAGTAAGATTTGGATCCCATTGAATTTCAGCTTCTATATTAAGTCTAATATCAATTGGATCTACAAATTTTGTTCCTATTGCCATTACACTTAAATTGTTAATATATGTATTTTCTATATTAGTCTTAATATTTACTTTCTCTGCTGGCGTTACAGTGTTAGCAAATTCTAAACTAATATAAACTTTACCATAATCTACCGGAACATTATCCTGACTTCCCCACGCGGCGACGGCAGTAATATTTGGAAAGTTGGCTTTAATCATAGATTCATAATCAAGAGCTGTAACTAATCTTTGTTGCGTCGCAAAAGCAGCTGGAGCTAATTGTTTAATAGTATCTATTGACTGTAAATCGGCTCCGCTAATTGATTTTGTAAGAGCAACAACAGTAGGTGAATAAGAAACTCCATTTACTACTATAGCAGAATTGGCACTAAATGTAGTTGCACCATTTGCTAAACTTCCAGAAGTCGACAAATAATTAACTACTATTTTATTTCCAGCATCTGGAGATTTACCAAAGGTTACACCATCACCAAAATTTAATTCATAAAATCCATTTGGCGTTTCTCTTATAGTATAATATTCTGATATAGAGCTTACTGTTACGGCTTGATTAAGAGGTGTGTATACGGTATGACCAGTAGATGTGGCAGAATTAAATACCTTTACTATTACAGTTTTAGTGTCAATATTTGAATCAGGAATTACATATACTTGTCTATCTGATGATTCTCCAACGAAAAATGTTTTATCTGTAGAAGTTCCTTCGTACGCTATTATTTCTCTTTGACTAAGTCCATCAGTAAAAACATATAATCCTGTTCCATCGTCTGCAGCACTATAAATTTGCCGAGTTTGAAATCTAAAATTAGCGCCATCTATTGCACCAGTAAATGTGTATCCACTAGGAATAGTAATTGCTGTCGGCCGGTCCGGTACTCCAGCTAAATTAACACTTAATTTTAAAGTAACCTTTGAAGCAGTTTTTGATGCAATATCAAAGCCCAGCATTTCAGCATGTGACACGACTGAAGCTCTTAATTGTGAAGTATCAAGAAATGATTCATTTAATGCAAAGTTTGCAATTAGTCCGTTAAAGTGAGTATTATATGCTAGCACGTCTAATATATTGTTAAGTCCTGATGCTTCAAAGTCATAATCAGTAAATTCTGATTTACTTTTAAAATATGTTTTTAATGACGTTTTAATTGCATTAAAATCTAATTGAGTTGATGTAATATTTGTGGCCATTTATCTTAACCTTGCTATTGATGTTTCAATGACGTCGACGGCGCCGGTTGAAATTACCTGAAATTCAATTCTACATGATATAGTATTTTTATCAGGTGTAACTTTTGTCTGCATATTTAAAATCACTGCGCGAGGTTCCCAATTATTTACTGCATTGACGACCGCTTCATTAATTTCGTATTCTAAAAAATCATCAGTTAGCTCAAATAATAAACCTCTTAAATTTGCACCAAAGTTTTGTTTAAAAGGTTTTTCATAATGATTGGTCTGTAATAAATTTTTAATTGCTTGTTTAACCGCTGCTAGATCTTCTTTTTTAAAAATATCACCGTTCGTTTTCTTCGTAAACAACAGATTAATATCTTTACTAATACGCGTTCCCGAAGTAATAATACTAGGAGTTTGTAAATTGCCGTCTTCCGTTGAAAAAGCTCTTGTTACCATATTAATATCTTCTCGATTGTTTTATCTATTTATAATCTTTATTATCAACTTTTTAACCATCTGAATGCGATAGCCATGTCTTTTGCCATTTGTTCACGACGCCTAACATCTTCAGGATCATTTATATCTACTAAACCCCATATATTTTGTTTTTCCCCGCTATAAAAACCTTGCCATACCTGATATATTATAAAATTAGGGGTTTGGTGTAAATCTATTACTTTGAATTCTGTCCCAGCCGGAAATTGATTATTTTGTACACGATCTAGAATACCTAAATAATCCCATTCAGGAAGGTGGGAGTATTCATATGCTTTAAAATATTCTATGTCTTCTTTCATAGAAATAAATTCATATCCAGTTGAAACTGGAGGCGATGTTTTCTTTTTAACGGCCTCTTTAACTTTTTCTTTTGACTCTGTAGTTTTGTAAATCTTATTTGATCGAGGATATTTTATGCTTCCCCCATCAGCATATAACGCACTAAAATGTGCGGTGTTTTTAAATCCAACCGATCCGGTGCCTCCCCAAACTATTCCATATTTTTTAGCTATTTTTACTACTCCACCTGATAAAATATTTTTAGGGGGTCTTTTACCACTTCCACTAGTATTTTTATGCGGATCTATTATTATAGCTAATCCCGAAGCTTGAGCAGACCATATATCTGTACCTTTATAATCTTTTCCATAGGACTGCTTAGTTCGACTGTATCCACTAATATTTTCGATTGTGTACCCAGTTGCTTCTAAATCATTAACAAAATTCTGAAACTTATCATATACTGGCTGTGCAACTTTTGCTGTATATCCTTTTTTAGTCTTAACGTCTACTAAACCCTCTACTGTAATTTCTGGCTCATCTGGGTTAGACTCTGGTAGTGTAATGGCTTCTTCTTCTAGTGATTCTACAAAGTCTGAATTAGATTGAACTTCATAATTGTGCGAAGTTGCAATTTTCATTTTAAACGACGCTTTAAAATCTTCTGGAATTTCAGGAATTGATACTAATATTAAAGCATGAAGTGCTGCGTTTTTTCCCTTTTCATTACCACTCGGTCCCATTGTATCGTATGACAATACCAGTTTTCTGTATTCACAATTATCTTTTAAGTAACACACTAAATCATATGTGGCATCTAAAGACATTTCTCCAGTTGCTGAATTGACTACTTCAAAACCTATTGCTCTACCTGTAGAAGCAAAGTCAGAAAAGCTATTAACTGGAGGATGCTCGTTATCATTTATTTTTGCCACACCGAATTTAATAACTGGATTATAGCCTTTCATGAATGCAGGTATTTTTGCGATTTGCAAGATTTTAACTATAGCAGTTAAATTTCTTGCTAATTGTTTACGTTGTACTAAATCTAAATGATTTAAATTTTGTCCTTCATCCATAAATTTAGATATTGGCCATCCTTTTCCGATGAGTGTACCCATTGTGACCTTAGAGAAACTATTTGGATTATATTGGCTCTCAGGTAGAACTATTTTTACTTGTGTTTTCTGACGAGTATCTGCAGGTTTATATCTAATATTCGTAAGTGCTACATCTTTTTGACCTATAATAGTTTGACCTAATCTAGCCTGTGGCTTATCGCTTATTATTCTACCTACATGATCTGGAGTTGTCTGAGTGTATGAAGGATCTAAACACCCTTGCTCAATCATTTTCTGTGTAAATGCAGTATTATTTCTGTTAGCTTTTACTCTTAATTTTGTTCTTACTTCATCAACCGTTAATGGTCTATCTGTTACTCCGCCAGTTGAGTTAGTTAAATTTTGATCGTTTTTAATTCCATCGTCATCATCAACTGCAACTGGTTGAATCATTGCAACACCATTTTCTAACCATAGCTTAGTAGTAGCCTCAGTCGGAACTGGCTTTTGATCATCTCTTCCAGTAGGCCCAAACTCTTCAGCAGCATCCGTTGGCCATTTCTTTGGTCCCTTTGTAGTATTCGGCGGAATGTCAGCAGTTTGATCTGATGCTACAGTATAACCAAGCGGCGACCCAGTATTACCACCACTTCCAGGATGAGTATCTGGATCGCTATAATTTTGAGAATTTGTTACATCAGCAGATTTAGCAAATTCAGCTGTGCCTTGTAAATCACCGTATACAACTGGAATATTCATATGACCTGTTGTCACTTGAGTAGCATTATAGATAGTTGCAGTTGTTACATTGTCAATTGCATTAATTGAATGGCCAGTAAACATATTATAATTATACATTACAATATTCTCACCACCAATAGTTCCAGTATTACCTGTAGCAGTCAAATCCTGAGCAACA
>Ga0209634_1001082_pt1 | contig 20487 bp, 17 predicted proteins | sample LinPmetageLP40_FD_184043 | JGI IMG/M metagenome (GOLD analysis project Ga0209634, IMG submission 184043) | Marine viral communities from the Pacific Ocean - LP-40 (SPAdes) (version 2) | ecosystem: Environmental > Aquatic > Marine > Oceanic | place: Pacific Ocean | collected 2010-08-26 | reverse complement strand
ACTAGAGCACGCCGGGGCATGGGAGCCTGAGACGGTGCCATCGCTTGTGCTGAAGACACTGGATGTCATGCATGCGAGTGGCATGGTCACGGTTGCGGCGGCGGGAAATTCCGCGGTGGATGCATGCAGCGTTGTGCCCGCGCGGTCTAGCAGCACCGTGACGGTGGCGGCCGCAACTGAAGTGATGTCTCGTGTAGGTTCTAGCAACTACGGGAACTGCACATCACTTTTTGGGCCCGGAACAGCAACGTCTCCCTCTGGCGCGAACTGGGTGGGTACATCGGTGGCAGCCGCATACGTGGCCGGGGCTTCGGCCGGGGCGGCAGGCGGTTGGAGGGCCACTGGGTACGCCTGGGAAGTGGCGAATATGATGGTAACGACCGCTACGCCGGTGCCTGTCTCAGATGCAAGAGGGGTGCCCGAGAAAATAGTATATTCTCCGCGTGACGGTAAAGGAAAGCCGCTCGTGCGCGCGGGCAGTCGGGCCTGGGTGTACGCGTTGGCCGTCGCCATTGTATGTGCTGGTTTTTGGTTGTAGCGTATTAACAACCCTGCCCCCTTGTACTCACGCCACTGGCCATGAGCACTGGCGGGCCTGCATCGGTGGGTTCTGACCCCACAGCCGTTCCAGTCCTGTTTGCCGGCGAGTGTGCGCCGGCGGAGGTGTTGAATGAGGGTCGCAAGCTCGCTGGTGGACGGCTTATTAACATGGTGTACCTTGATTGCCAGCCAAGTCTAACTACCGCCAACATGCGGAAAATGGTCGAGCGCGCAGCACTTTATCATCTGCCGGATGCACAGGGCAAGGGCTGCACGGCATCGATGACGGTGGTGACACCCCCGCGAAAAAAACGAACCTCAAACGGGGACACAAAACCCGCCGACGTGCACTGGGCAATTACATGGACGGAGCCAAATTTGGCCGCAAAGGGCCCCTAGCAACTTTGCTCGTGCCGTTTATACCCAAAAAAAATTAGCCAGACACATAAATGTCAAGTGCCGCTTGCAGCGCCCGGCGCGTTGCTGCAGTGGTGCCCCACGACTCGTACGCGCTCGTGCGAAAATCGAGGGAGACGTAGGATACCGGCAATGTCGCCAGCGTTTCCTTCGCGGCTGGAAATAGATCGACCGCAAACCACGCAAACAGTGACCCCCCGCTCGCGCCCGCTGCTTCATGGCAGAGCGACGGCAACGTTGCGGGCGCAACACAAAACGCGCACTGCAGCTGATCATACAAGACTTGCGCGTACTCATTTCTCTTCCGTCGGGGTTCAAACTCCACAATACAGCACACATTTCCCGCAACCGGCACTGGCAAAATGGCCCTTGCCGCAACGCTCACTGCGTGAAGTAGAAAGTAGCCTTCAGCCGGCGGCATCCGCTGGTCTTTATCGCGTGCCATCATGCAGCTAGCCACGTACACCGACGTGTGCCGTACGCGCAGCGCATGCGATAGGCCTGTCGCGCCGAGACCGTGCAACGCTTGCACGTCGTGTCTCTTCTCGTAAAATTGCTTGTGGTAGTGTCCAAGCACCGCGCAGCTCGTTGTGTACTGCCACGGCGGATCCCCCGTCAATATCTCCCAGATGGTCACCCCGAGGCTAAACCATGGCGACCTGCTGTTACCAAGCTGGATTGCAGCGCCCCCATCGATTGTTGGCTGGTAATTGATCTCCTGGATTTGGTGAGGCCAAACCCCCTTTCCAATCCCATCGGGATCGGCCTGATCAACGCGATAAACACACGAACCAAAATCACACAGGCGGCACCGCTTGTCTTCGCCAACAAGAATATTCGCAGGCTTGATGTCTCGGTGGGTCCAACCCATGCTGGACAGTTCGACGTATGCCTTGAAAAGCGACTGCAAAAGCACGTAGCGTTGCTCCAACGTCATCGGTGCCAAGAGCACGTCGGGCAGCGGTATGTACAGCGGCATTGCAAAGACCGCGCATACACTCGCCTTCGTCTTGGCGCCAAAATCATGAAGGCTGGTTGGGCCTGCTGTCCCGTACACGAAGAACGCCTCGTCAAAAATAGCAAACATCGACCCTGCAATTGCTCGCCCGTACGTTTTGATGGCTTGGGTGATCAAGATCATTTCAACCACCGCATCAGATCCGACCCCATCCAACGGATCGCGGAACCATACCACCGCCCGTTTTTTGTGCTTGACCACGCACTTGAAGGTCCCAGACGTGTTTTGGGGCAGGTGCTTAATTTTGTCCCATGCAATGTGCGCAGGCAAGACGGTCGGGCACAGCGCACCGAGAACGGCAAGTGTGTCGGGCTTGCAACCCTTTTCTAGCGCGGAGACCGTAGGCTTGCAGTTGGCATCCATAAACGCCCCCCTCAACCGCGCCCACGGATCGGCGTCCATTGCTATGCTCCGCTTACCGTCCCCACCTCCCCTCTTTTTCAAGGAGATGAGCCGAAGAAATAAAGTGTGTGCACTGAGCAGTAAGCTTACATGTATAAATAAGTGCTGACAAGTTCATTAGTCACCCTACATTTATTTGTATTAAATGTGATGCTACGCAACATCTGTCGCTGGGTTAGGCTTGGCCTTTTTTGGTTTTGGGCCGTTTACTTCCGCTGCCTCGCCGCCGCCGTCTTGCTGGGGCTCCTCCACGGCTGTGCCCTGTTTAGACGCCAGCAGCAGAAGTAGCTTGGCAGGGTCGAGAACACCCCTGGGGATTTCGTACACGTCCTCCGCCAGCTCAAGTGCGTACTCGGCATTCAAGGCCGGGCCGAGCTCTAAAAGGACATGTTTTCCAGGCGCGCGTCGGAACGTGACGCACGACTTTGCGCCCACTAGCATGGTAACCCGCTTTAACGCTCCGCCGATGGTGCCCCGTATTCTCTTAGCCCGCTCCCAGAACATTGTGACGGCGGATTCGGTCAACCGATTTGAGGCGGCATGGCGCTCCGTGTTAATATTCTTGCCAAAGATCTGCGGGGGGACGTGAAAGGCCAGCATGATGTTTGTGTACACGCGATCTAATTCGGCCTTGCCGTCGGTCAGGCTTTGCAGCTGCGGAGCCGCCCGGTACTCCCGCCCGTCTGAGACCGCGTGCTCCTTGTGGACCGCTTGTGGGGCTGGGGGTGCTCGCCCGTGCAAGGCCCCCATGTGGTTGGCGTCGCCTCCAAGCAGGGTGTTTTGGTACACTGTGTTCTGCTGCAGCTGTGTTTTTACATCTTGCCGTCGCTTGATGAGGTCGTTGAAGTCAGTGTCGATGTGAGGGCGGCTGCCGGCCGATTCATCGGCTACCGCAGATCGAAACCATTGTCGGGTGCTGCCATTCTGATTTTTCAGATCTTTCGAAACCATCGTAAACACAGTGTGTTTGCTATTGAGCCGGTCTCGCTCGAGCATGTAGTGTTCTAATTGGTCGTACCGGCGTGTGTCCAGCATGGCACGGGCGACTGCCGATCGGACGCCCGAAACTCGCGGCGGGTCCACAACGCAGAGCGTCAGGCCCCTTTCCATCGGTTTCCAGACCGGATCGGTTTTGCTTGATGTGATGGTATAGGTTTCGGGTGGGTACACGGTAGCCCACATGCCGGTGGGGCTGCAACGGTACGCAAAGTATCCGCAAATGGCGATTGATTCAACCGCGTCGGTCACAAATGATGTGCACCACTCAGGGACAAGGTCGGGGGTTTTCAGGTCTGCCCAGACCCAGCCCTGCGGTGTTTGGCGGCCCCATTGCAGCTCGTATTGAAAGACTTCGTCCGTAATGGTGGTAATAGCATGCTGATGCACCGTGTGTTGGCGGGCACTCTGGGCTAGCTCAGTAAGCGCTGCACCCCCTATCTCTATTTTGTCTCTGCGCCCCTTTTCGCGAGAACGCTGCATTTCCTTTCTAGTACGCTGGGCGAGTGGCATATAGACGCGAAGATGATGGAGCAAGAGTTTATTTGGGATAATCTGCTACCGTACTCCTGCAGAACTGCAGGCTTCCTAGAGGGCATGGTTAGCAACGAGTGTCTCTAACAATGACAAGACCGGGGCGCTGCGCGGCCAGTGCTGTCACCGCCGCGTACGTCAAGTTGTAGCAGCCGCGGCATCGAATAGAGGTGAGACCTGGGCAACGCGTGACTAGCGCCACCACCGCGGCATCCGTCAGCTTGTAGCAGCATGAAATATCCACGGAGGTAAGTCCGGGGCATTGCATGGCCAGCGCCACCACCGCGTCATCCGTCAGCTTGTAGCAGCATGAAATGTTCACATGGATGAGATTGGAGCACCGCGCGGCCAGCACCTCCACCGCGGCGTTCGTCAGATGACGGGCGCATTGAAAGTTGACGGACTCCATGCTGGAACACTGCATGGCCAGCGCCACCATCGCCACGTCTGTCATTCGGTTGCAACGTGAAAAATTTGTAGTGGTGAGGCCGGGGCACCACGTGGCCAGCGCCGCCACCGCCACGTCCGTCAATCCATCGCAGCCTGAAAAATCGACAGAGACAAGACCACGGCACCGCTCGGCCAACTCTACCACCGCATCGTCTTTCATCATGTAGCAGCCGAGACTTGGGTGCATCTTGTAATGTGAAAAATCCACGGAGGTGAGCCTCGGACAGTGAGCGGCCAGTGCACTCGCCGCTGCTCCCGTTAGCTTGTGGCAACCAGAAAATTGGACAGATGTAAGGCTACGACACTGCCGGGCAAGGGTAGCCACCGCTGCATCCGTCAGCTCATGCACACTGTCGAATAGAGCAGACCGCGCCGCCGAAAACAGCTGCGCGAGGTGGCCCATGGCCGCCTCTGTAATGGCCACCGCGCACCACCGCATGTCAAGGCACATCTTGAGGCTGGATACTTCCATCCGCCATTGCCGTGACACCCGTGGGATTGACTTGACCAGCGTCTCTGGATCAACAAATGCGAATATCGCAAGACGCAGCTCCATTGGTAGATGACCGATCGACGCTCCCGCCGCCACCACCCCGCCACCGCTAAGCGACCTGGGCCCTCGTGTGGCCATGTTAAACCAAATGCAAAAAAAATACGTCTTCTGATTGGGCCAGGGTCTTGATCACAATGAACGGTGAATTTGTGAAGATAAAAAACTTATAATTGACCACTTAAATTCTTTGTCGCACGTGTAAGTAAAAAAAACACTGGTCAATTTATTATTGTGTGCTAACTAGTGAGCTAGAAGGGCATTATAATTTCTACTAAAGCCTTGTAGGCATTTTTTCCCGTTACAAACAGATCTGCACTTATTCTCTAACTCCTCACAAACTGGTTTTTTTGAGGTGGGGACACCATGTCGGAAGGTTCGGGCGGGGCCGACACGGGCGAGATTGTTCTCTTGACGAACGGTGTCCGCATCAATCTCAAGACCGGGGACTGGTTTAGCGACCTTGGCGTGCCCGCGCAATCGTGTGAGCTCCTGGTCGAAATGACCGGCATTGTGGTATTTGAAGACCTGCCGGCGGTTTGTGGGACAAATCGGGCGGGTGAAATTGTGGCCGTATTGTTTTCAACGCGAACCATGCAGGCGTCGCCGATTGTTATCTCCAGGGTCTGCGTGGGCATACCGGCAACGGAGCGAGTGCTGGCGGCGGTTGAAAATCACATTGTGGTGCTTTGCAAATGCGGTCGTGTCATATGCATATCATACTTGACGCTCTCCCATTTCTGCTTTGCGCAAGTGACCACAGGGCCAATTGCGCACGTGGCAGGTTGCTTTTCAACGGGCGGCGATGACCGGGCGGCGACGTTCGTGCTTGTGACGAGCGGCATGAAGGGGATTGTCTATCCTAATTTGTTTCTTTACTCGGATTGGACTGCTCACTTTGAGCCGGTGCCGTTTGCCGGGCCAGAGCCAGCAGAGGCGATTGGACTGGTTGTGGCTACGTACATGCAAGAGGGCACGTGCCATCGGCTGACTATATTATCAGTGTCAGAAAGAAAACAGGTTACGCATAGCTCGGAAGTAACACGCCCGCTAGGTGCCGCACGCCCCGGGGCCCCGATAGTGTTTGCGGCAAGCCCCGCCGGTGGCACGCCATTGCCGGAAGCGGGGCAGCTGCATATGTTGGTGGCCGATAAGTTCAGGCAGCTGCAGCTGGCCGGCGAAACCTTTCCGTGGCTGCTGACACGAAGTGGAATCTTAGTTATTCTGACCGATGTGGGGCCCATGCGAACAAAGCGGGGACGGGTTGTGGCTATGAATGCGCACGCGGGCCTTTTGGCAGTAGCGAACCCGGCGACGGGAAAGATTACATTGATTCAAAACATATAATAAAGTCGTGCTCCGCAGTCTGTAAGCAGGAGCAACGTCTTAAGGCGCCACCCGAGAGTGGTAAAAGGCGTCGCGGCGAAGTAGTACCGTAATGCTTAATTTGTCGCCAGCCATGCTTAGGCAAACCCCGATGGGGCGCAAGTCATGGTCTCCGCGGGTGTACGGCACAATTTCGGCACATTCCAAGCTCGAGGCCACGTCCACGGCCTTCTTGTTGGGTGAAACGGCAACCCAGTTGCCCGGGACGATCCCGCTGTTTTGGGTACACATGAGGGTCACCGATCCGGCCACTGCAACCGAAACGCTGTTCTGCGGCGCCCCGGAGGCCCCGTACCGGGCGCGCTTTGCATGATGATCGGGGTTATTCTGTTTAGTGATCGAACTGACGCCTAAAAATTGCAGATTCTTGATTGTCCCCGCAGGCACTGCTGACACCGTGGCGTGATCGCCCGGCTTCCGCGGGTTAGGGGTGTCTACAATAAAAACGGCAGCGCCGTTGACCACATGATCTTTAATGTTGGTGCCAACATACACGTTGTTCCGTGGGATTTCGGGGCAGTTCGGGGTATACAGCTGCACCGACATTGGGTAGGTGTGGTGGTGCAATGCAATGCAATCTATTGCGCGGTTCGCAATGCAGGCATATACGGTACTCACTTTGCAAGACAAAAAAATATTTTATTTCGCACCCCGTTCCGAGCCAGCGTGTGCGGCGGCGGCGGCACGCTGCATGCACTCGCGCAAGTCGGCAGTGTGGAGCGCGGCACCTGGCACTGCCTTTTTTGCTTTCCCTTTGCTGCTGCCCCCCTTCAATTTTCGATCAATTGTGCATTGCGGGCACACAAAGTACGACTCGGTGGGGCAGCGGCCGGCCTCGTCAAAGTACATGCAGCTGCTGTCGCTGGTGCACGCCATTAGACCGGGGTGTACGCCGCGCAGACGCCGGCGGTTGTGGCAACACAATAGTCACCGCTGCGTCTGGATTGGGAATTTCTATTGTGTGAAAAAATAAATTGCCATTGTAATTAAAAGGGCTGACATTTGCTGTGCCCGTTTTGCATGCGCATCGCACCCGACCGCCAAAACCTAGCAGATTTTAGACCACGGCGACGTGTCGGACACACCTTCGCGCCAGAGCAGGCGGGATGTTACAAAGATCTCAAGCGCGTACCGGTCCTGGATTTGCTTCGCCACCGCCACCGCCCCCGGAATGTCTGCGCGGGACCAAAACTGCCGAGCAAGCGTGTTCTCATAGAGGAGGTCCTCCGGCACCGAGGGCGCCGCGTGCGGGTGGCCCGCGGCGGCCTGCGCCACGTCTCGCGCTGTCAGCGTCTCGGGGTATGCTGCTCGTGCAATCGCCCGCGCAAGCTGCATGCACTGGCGCCGTACCTCGCAGCCCGATACCATGCACGGGAGCTGCCAATCGGAGCCCCAGCCCTTGAAGGCGCCGTCCTTCTCCCGTAGAAGTGCGGCCCAGTCTCCACCCGTGACGCCGCACTCGAGCGCACGGTCCGCATCGGCCGCAACCGTAGTAATGTTGAGGCCGCGCTGCTTCAGATCTTCAAGTTTTTTCACCGTCTGCGCAAAGTCGTCCGAGTACGGTGCACGCTTCACCCAGTCCGTGTCGCACTCCGCTGCGACCGTCTCGCACTCCTCGTGAGTGCACTGCAGCCACTGGTTCTCACTACAGGGCCGAATGTCTTTCTTCAGAACTCGCCGGAAGCACCGTTTCGGCGGAGGGCTCATCGGCACACTGTCCCACAGAGCGGCGGCGGATGGGTAGTACGTGCGGTGTTTGAGATCCGGGTCGTGCTCCGCAAGCGTGTGCTCCATTGCACAATTCATCCGCCCGCTGTCATAGCCGCGAACCGGCATGTTCTGGTCTTGCGGCACATCCTGCTTGTAGACGGAGAACGGGCGTTCCCGGTTACGCCCCCATCCGCCTGCCCCTAAGGGATGCTGTTCAAAATCGGTCGGCGCCGTTCGAGTTTCAACACGGTCCTTGATCATCGCCAGCGTACACGTGGCTGTGCACCGTCGCAGGTCACCAGGAAACATGGAAGCAGACGCCTTTGACGCAACAATGTCGCAGGCGCTGTAGGGCGTGATTGCAGTGGCGGGCAAGCCGGCGCTGGTCAAAAGTAGCAGGCTCACGAAGGTGGGTGCTTCCATGGTGTTTTAATTGATGTTATAAAGTATAAAACAGTCATTAATCAGCTAATAGAAAGTCGGCCCCACTAACATTTTTATTTCTATGGTCAGCATAATACGAGGCCATTCGACACGTGGCGCAAGTACACGTGTTAAACACTTCGTGGCAAAAAATAGAGCAGGCCGGATCTTCCTTTTTTTGCCCCCAGGTCTGCGTGGTGGTTGTTTGTGTCCGAATGCAGGTCCCAGCTATTGGCACAACGATAACAGGCGATAAAAAGCACGATGCGCACATGATGCCGACGCATGATGCATTGCACAGGCCGGTTTGACTTCCAGTCGTGGACATTTCATAAGCGGCTCCGTACACGCACGGGACGCAGCAGCAGCCGTAAAAGCGATCCTGGGCTCCAAAGCCGTAGCCACACCAGCCGCACGGTTTCTCTGGCCTCCTATATGGAGGAAGGTCACTCATTGTAATCTGCGGTGTGGCACCGTACGCATTCGCTCTAATAGGACGGGCAGAGTGGGGCATATACCAGCTTCAAAGGTGCATGACTCCCCCCTCCCCCAAGCCACTCCGCTGCAAGTTACGGGTTGGCTAAATCATGATTCCGCTGCACAGACACAACAGGCGGATGACATCAGCACTTTTTAACTTGCTGTATTGCGGATGCAACATGTATGCCTCGGCATAACTTCACTAGGTGAGCAGTGCCGAGATTATTGTGATGTCTCGTGGTGCACGGGCGACTGCCGCTTTGCTGGCAACTGCGCTGGTTTTTGGCTTGCAGTCAGGCGTCTTAATGGCGTTGGTGGCACTTGGGGCCCATGTCTATTTTTCCGAGGTGCGCCGATCAGCGTCGGCGTCTGCCGCACCGGCACCAACGGTGGTGCACGACAGTGGCCCTCGGGAGATCGCGGTTCATGGAAATGTGGGCTCGTCCCGGCGTGTGATTGCACGAGAGGCGATTGCGTTGGGTGAGCCGCCGTTTATTCGACAGCCCGTGGCGGCCTGGATGGCAAAACTGCACTGTGCCGACATGCACGGCGTTTCGGTGGAATTGGCCGTTCAAGCCGCGTGCTACCACGCTACGGCGGCTGTGGAACGTACTGCCCACGAGCTGGTAATCACGGAGCGCGACTTTTTAAGCACCTTGGTGTTTGCATGGGAAAGCGAGGCAACAGTGCAGATGATGGCGATATTGGCGCGCTGCAATGAGATCCGCCTGCCGTGCGCGGTCATTTACGCCGACTCGCCAGCGGAGGAATGCGCGGCCGTTGTACGGGAGCGGGCGCGCGAAACCGGGGAAGACATGAACATTCCGCGCTTTGGTGAATTTGAACGATGTCATGAAATTTTAATGGCATTTTACGAACGAAATGGGATTCCGGTTGTGCGGATCAGCTCCTGCATCTCGTACAAGGATGCGCTTACAACCGCTACACACGAAGCGCTCGAATCAAGCCCGCTGCTCACGGAGGCGTGCGTCTGGGAAATTGCAACTGCGTGCAAGGTTCAGGGTGTTCTCGACCCCGCGTGACCCCCCTCTCAACGCACACTTCTTGCTTCCTGGGCACTAAGCCGCTTCTCCAGTTTCAGGGGCATTTTCCAGCATTGCCAGGCGTTGACGCTCCAAGTCCGGAAACACAGAGCGCAGCATTCGCCCCACGAATTGAACCGCCCGTTCAATCCATTTGGACCCCCCCATCACTGCAAACAAGGGCTCGTGGCCCAAGTGGCCGCCGCCTGCTGGTGACTCGACGCGGCAAACGGGGCAACGCGGCTGGATCGAAGTACTGCGCAAGATCTGGCTCGCGCAGCCGAAGCACACCGGGTGGCCATTCTCACAAAAGACGGTCAACTGCAGCATTGGCCACTCCTGGCAAATCGGGCAGGGCGAAAGCGGTTTGGTGAGCAGGTTGTTTAACCAGTGCGATTTCGGGACAATATCTTCTCCTTGTCCGGAACGGGTAAGCGGCATGTTGAACTTTTGAGTTGTGACAATTTAGACTTTTGATTGTGATCTTGGTAAAGAAGCACATGGATGTTCATGGTAAATGCATTTACGAATAAAATAGAGGGTCCACACAAATATATAAATTCCTGCGAGGGCCCCAATAAATATTTCGGGGGTTGTACTGCGTGGTGTGCACGGTGCGGCGGCAACTACCCCGGCGTGTGCCAGCGCCAGAATTAGCAGAATGGGCAGGTGCATTGCTTGGCTTTTGTGTGGGCACCGGCCTTTATACACGGGGTATACGGTAGTTGTGGCGTAATACCACTGAAGATAGATTGTTGCCACACACATTAAACGTTGTTCTTGGCATGAATTTTATACGCACTTTACGGAAAAAAATAGCTGACATCAACATTATAGGTGTTATATTTGATAAGTGCGCAGCATAACATAAATTAAGTAACCATGCCAAGAACCCCCTCCCTGCGCGTGGCGGAACAGTGGTTTTCTGAGAATGCGAGAATTATTAATGTACTGCTCGAAACACTTGGGCCGGTCGTTTGCAGCGCTCGGTACAGGCTGTGCGTCGCTTGTGGCAGCGCGATTAGCAAAGCTGGTGTGGCATGCAAGTGTCGGTGTGTGAGGTATTGCTCACACCCCTGTGCCGAAGCAGATAAGGCTGCGCATGCACCGGCATGTGGCGTGCGAAAGCGGATGGTCCAGGTTGGCGCAGTGGCGGTGAGTTTTTTTTTTTGATTGGTTGACGGTGATTATTTTGCCTTGCTGTGTGTGGATGGCTACTAGTGCCCCCTTTTGGCGCGGAGTGCTAATCGCACGTGTTAAGTTGGTTTGAAATTGCAGGGTGCGCTATCAGCGGAATGCTGTGTTTGTTATCAGGCTATGCGCGTGTCTGCACGCAACCACTCAGCCGGGCACATGTGCGAAAATGGCCATCACACTTGTACCGAGTGCTATCACCAAATTGCCGCTGCGACACCCGCAACCCTGCGCATTCCCATGAGGCACAGCAACGGTCAAGCGAGGCGGTATATGGTGCTTACGCAGAAGTGCCCGGCATGTCGGTGCACAATGGCGGGCAACAGTGTGGCTACCGTTGAAAATGCCATGCGAATGGTAGTGCTGCCCGATCGCCCGGAGGGGGCACTCTGGGCCGAAGCCTTGATACGGTTAAAGCAGGGCATGCACACATCTTTTGTGGACCCCTTGTGCGAGGCTGAAATGCGATTGAATCGATTGCCGTGTATACGAATGGCCGAGTTGCAACAGGCGGGCGAGCGTTTGCTGCGGTCGGACGTGTCTGGTTACCACGCAGAGTTTATATTCAAAGTATTGCTGGTTAATGGGCTAACCACGATTGATGTACAGACAGGCAATGTCAAGGCAACGCTCGTGTCTTCCATTTCAACCGGTGATGTCAAGGCAACGCTTACGCCTTCCTTTTCGGCATCTAAATGGGCGGCAATGCATGGAAATCCGCGTGCCTGCTACACGGTGGGTCGGGCCATGATTGTGCAGGCGGCGGACAAGGGGCAATGTACACCCCGCGCATTAGCAACAGCCGCCTGGTATCTGCACGAAGCCGCATGCCATGGAGTGGTAAAGGCGGTAATGACGATGGCGCTAGCGGCGGCCCAGAGTGACAATCCCAAGGAGGCACTGCAGTGGTTAACTAGTGTTCCGCTTGTTGACTGGGTGAGGCAGAAGGCAGGGCCATTTATAATTCTTCAAGCCGAATTGTCGTTCAAATGTGAGCGCTGGGAGCGGTGCGTGCGGTGCATGGAGGCGTGCCCGCCAAGTGTGCGGAATTGGTACGCCATCGGCCAATCGTTGGATGCACTGGCGGACCAAACTGGTGACGTATCAACCTTATCCCACCTTCGGGCGGTCCGGGGGGCCCGCAATATGATCCGGGGAGAAAATAATGCAGTCCGTAAAAAGAGCCGACACATTGGGGTTCTGTTGGCTGTACGGAAAGTGCATGTTGACGCCCTGATGGCATTTGCACACGGCTCTGCTGCTTGTTCTAAATGCGCCGAGGCGGCCGCGCACATGATTGAACAGCACGAATGCAACTGGACCTTGAAAAGGGTGGGGCAAGAGCAGCTGCCGGTGCATTTCTTCCGCCGGGCCGCGGCTCAGGGCAGCGTGTCGGCAATGGAGCGGTTGGGGCATCTGTTTGTCCACAACCTTTGGGTGGCGCCGCGGTTGGACGAGGCACGGGCTTGGTTAAAGCGTGCGGTGGCGGCCGGCAGCACCACTGCGGGCCTTGCACTCCAGGGCCTGCCGCCCGTAGGCGCGGTACGATGCGCGGCACGACATGCCGGGGGCAAGACGCAGTATTGTGCACCAGAGGCGTTTTCACGCCGCCAACGCGCCCAGAAATGGCACAGCCGGCGGTGCGCGTCCTGCATTAAGGAGGGAAACCACTGCGTGGCCCCACCCAAGGGGGTGCCGATTGGAAAATATCATTTGGCTGGGCTGTTCACAGTGATGTACCACTTTTAAATCGTGTAATTAAATTAATGGGTTTAAGGAGGTGTTAGGGGGTCTTTTTAACGTATTTATATTCAACCTTTACGCGCGGCCACCCCTTAATTCTCCACATATTCTACCTTTACACGCGGCCACCCCTTATTCATTCTCCAATCAGTATCAGACTCCAGCGGCGGATTACGGGGGTCTGCGTCCAACTGCACCTGCAGCCTTTCAATAGCATCATTTACCTTCTTCCTCCTCCTCGGGCTTAGGAAAAAGTAATTAATATTGAACTTCATGTCCGTGGTGCACGTTTTTAACTCCTTGGCATTTCTAGGCAATGTGGGCTTCGGCTGTGACTCGTGGACACACTTTTCCAGGTCGTTTAGTGCATCGAGAATTTCTTCCTCCATTGCAAGGCAGTACGCTTCGTATTCGGCCTTCTTTTGTTCGTCCACCTCCCCCTTAAAGTCTTCGGGGGCATACGAGGTGCGGACGGTCACTATTTTCCACGCAATGTACGGGCCGGAGCTCGGCGCCGAGGAATCGGCGAGGTCGACGACTTGGGACGCGTAACCACCCTGGTAGTCCATGATCTTTTCTTTCTCGTCGCCTTTTTCTCTTGGCCTTCCCCGTCCTTTTCTTGGCCTTCCCTGTTGCTCTTAGTGTTTCCGTACTGGTAAATAGTGCCGATGGGGCATGGAAACGCGTGGAGTTAGATCCCTGCCTGGGCGCACATGTTGGCCACCGTGACTGCGGCAAGAATACAGCACGTCATCACTGAATAGTCCAACGTGGCCCCGGTCTCAGTGCAGCCATCGTTTACCCACACGGGGCGTTCGTCTTTCCCGCGGGTCAGCCGCATGGCCTTGTGTATGTAATTGACGTTGGTGACTTGCGCTGGCGCCCACGAGGCGGTGGCGTGCACGACCACTTTGTTGCGGATTAATTGCATTTCCATTGTAAGGCGTCTCCCCTGCGCAAGCTCTACACTTGCCAGTACACCGGTTGTGGTATGAGTGGGCACTCGTGCCAGGCGCGAGCCCGGGCCGCAGGCAAATCCAATAGATACCAGAAAGATATCGTGCAGTGAGGTGGTGGGCGGAAGCTCAAACGACCCGCCGGCTTCGGGATGGGGTAGTGCCACGCTGCCGGTAAGTCGCGATGCAATAGAGCCGGCGGCAGAAATGGCAACGCCAATGTGAAACGGGGCGAGCTCTCCGGGCCATCTCGGCACCGTTTCGGCCATGGCGGGGTTGGTCGTGCCGGTCCCATACAAGTGTCCCGAAAAGGAATAGTCGTACTGCTCCGGCGCTGTGCACATTGCCAATACGGCGCCCCCCGACGGCCGCTGGGTGCACTGCAGCTGCTTGTTCACCTTCATACTGGACGGCAGCGTCAAAAAATAGGTGGTGCCCGATTTTACGCCTAGGCGGCCGCCGGTGGCGAGGCAAAGCAGCCGCTCGTAATCGCCAAGCCAGGCCATGGTGCTGGCACTGGCGCTCTCGTGGGACTGTGCACCCCCGGTGCGCTCTCGGCGTTTATACCACCAACAAAGGAATATTGGTGTTAGGCACCGAGATCCACGTTTGTGCCGTCGCCCCACGGTTCCGTGCATGCATCGATTACGGTTCCGGAAAAGGCAGGCCACTGCACCCGATTTGACTTGGTATGGCTCACGGCGCCGGAAACCATGCCGTAAACACCCACAACGCCATCGCCCCACACGTACGCCCGCGCGCACATCGACTCGCCGAGCACGGTGGCCCGGCCCTTGTACGGCGACGGGTAAGTGCGTGACAGCTCGGTGGGTCGGGCATCCGCCAACCCGGTTGTATCAGGCACTGTAAGCGCAGGGCGTTTGTCCCTGGGAAGCATGTGTGGTTGTGGGAGCGGCTGGGTCATTACCGGCCCTGCAAAGTGCGAGTGGTGGCGGAACTGTGTTCCCCACGTCTCGGGGCGCCCCACGCCGGTGGCGACGGCCCATGCATCGTTCCCGGCGAGCCGAGTCTCGAGCGACACGGCCTCTGTGATTTGTGCCAGGCTCCCAGTCGTGGCGGGATCCCGGGAAAAAACGTAGAGCCCACACCTGTTGTACTGCCGGTGTGCGTCCAGTGGAGACCCAACTGCTGCCTGGGCTTCATTGTAGCAGACAGTGGTGGTCAACTCCCCCATCTCCACGAAGGAACCGGCACGCGTGCTCTTGTACAGTGACATGGCGACCGGCGGCAGTGCCGCCGTGCTTTCCGGCGCCGGCCACCCGGGAGACGTAAAGCCCCTGCCGGTTTCGGGTGCTGAAGCCGGCTGGAGCAGCGCCACACTCTGCAATGGCCGGCGGGCCGTGTTAACCCTGAGGCTCACAGTTACCGGCCGCTCGCCCGTGCTCATATGATCATTGATATAGTCATGAAGCAGAACCCACGACGTACCGGGGCCAAGTTGTCCAGTGCGCGCTGTTTTAATTTGGGCCGTCTCGGTGTTAAAGTAGTAATCCTCGCCCGCGCCAAGCGCGCCATTTAACAGATCTGTAAGGCTTGGAGGATCGGCGGCAGGGCGCCGCGGCTGGTGAACCGTCTCCAAAAACCACACCAATTCGTAGAATAGCGTGACGTACTTAGCCTCCGGCGTCGGTCGCACACGGGTCTTCGGCAGCCACCTGGCAAGGTCGGATTTGGGGCCGGAGAGCATCCAATTCCAGAAGGGAAGCCCCGGCTCATCGATGCCGCCATTCAATGCCAAATCGTCTTCTTTGGCTTGGGACTCCACCCACGTCGTAATCGTTGTGCGGGCGGTGGCAGTAGCGCCCGGAGGCTCGAGTAGTGGCTCGAGATCGCTCATTTCAATGTATTCATTCCACCACAAAGAGCCCGCCGTTGCGGTTTCTTTGCATTTGGCAAGAATACCGCTTAGCATCTCGTTTACGGCGGCCACCAAGCTGGACTGGTCCGTATCGGAGAGCACCTTCTTGGATTCGGCAATGAAGGTGTTGCGCGCGTCGGGCGTTTTTAACCCGCCCCCCTCCGTGCACAGACGGTAGCCCTCTCGGTTCATGTAGTATACCGGGGTGCGTGCAGCACGCATTGCGGCGCGGAGAGAAGTGATTGCGTTGCCCACAAATGTGGCGCGCTCTAAAACAGTTGTAACCGCCGTTACCTTGCCATCGGCATTAACATGGGCGCGGGAGTGCGCGGCGTACACCGTGCACGCCCCATTCTCTTTTGCGGCACACGCATACCGCAGTGCGTCGGCCTGCGCCTGGCTTGCTGCTGAAGTGGCGCCCTCGCGGCCCTCGATTACAAACTCGGCGTGGTATCCCGCGATGCCAAGATACGGAATAGCGGCGCTCACGGGCACAAGTGGGTACTCGCCCGCAAGCAGAAACGACCTGTGGTCACTGGCGTGGGAGTAGCTGCCCGCAACCCGCTTCAGCTCGCCGCCCAGCCACATGGCAAGCCGGGGCCACTTAAGCAGCGTTTCGCGAGCGTCTTGCAGGTCGCTGGTGGTCATGCTGTCCGTATCCCCGGGATCTCGAGCCGGTGCCCCTGCCGCTGTGATTAAGCGCGCGCCGCTAGCCAGGTCAAGGTCGTGCGCGAGGCGCGCCCACTGTGTAGCGCACTGGCGCACGGGCCCCGGGATGTTCTCGCCGTGCAGCGGTTTCCGCCCCACCGTCATGCTCTGGCATCGGTGCGAGGTATCGGTGTGGGTGGCAACAACCGAAAAGTACTTGGCCCACTCCGGCGACGGGGGTTGCGGCGGGGGCGGTGCCGTCCACGGGTCGAACGTGCCGCGGGCAATGTACGGCCGCATGCACCCCAACGTTGCTAATTTGGCAAGCAGTCGTTGAAAGCGCCTGATCAACTCGGGGATCCAGCTATCGCCGGTATCCGTGGAGAGCAGCGCGCGGTGCACGAGAAAGGCCTCCTGCACCGCCAGGCTTTCCGGCCACGCGCTTGGGCTCGCGAGCGCCGTATTAACGTGCGCGGCCCATAGTTTGAGGGCATCTGGCCGCGAGATGCCATCGGAATTGCCTGGCTCGGGCAGAAACGTAAACGTGTACGGCAGAGCAGAGGCCGAGGCCGCTTCGGTTTCGGGCGGAAGCGGGTTAAATAACGTTTTCACGTACACGCGGTCGGAATCAGTGATGATGGTTGGGTGCTGAAGTGTGTCTTCGTCACTATAAAGCAACACCCCCTCGCGGCAGGCGGACAGTTTGACAGTCACCATTTTTGATCTTGCCGAAGCCCTGGAGACCGACTGCAGCTCTACGGTCCCAGCGAAGCTGTACATTTATATTGCCGCCAGCTTTGCAGCAGCTGCCGTCGTGTTGCACACGCTTAGCCGCACCCCGTTCTTCGGATGAACGACGCCCATTTTCTGTGTACCATCGACGCAGAGGGCGCGGACCATTTGGCTGGGCTGTTTGTGGTTATCACGACCGGATGGCTTTTCTTCCTGTGCAATGCGTTATCTTAAGTGTAGGGGTTGTCTATGCAATCGCAACGCTCACGCATCCCTCTATCGCACGGGCGGCGGCGAGGGCGACACTCTGCGCGTCGGCTGCAATGCATGTGGGGCACCAGCCGGCCGGCGGGATTGTATCAACACCTCGCAAAATTAGTGGGGTCGGGTTGCTGGTAAGTCTGCAAATGGCGGCGCAGCAGCACCCCGCACTCGCGGTGTGGGGTGTGCTGCTTGCATGTGCCGTACACGTGGCGGCGGCCGCGACGGGGTCGGTTGGTCATCAAGCCGGTCACCCAATATAAACCGTTCCGGTGGCCGGGCAACGTGAAGTGTTCCAGCACCAATGGCGGGCGTTCACATTTATGCGGCCATGGCCGCTGTGGTCACGACAGCGTTCGTTATCCTTCACACAGATGTCTGGTTTGACAAGGCGGGCAAATATTACCAGCAGCCGTACCACGACAAGCCAGTCGCTGAAATCTGCCTGCCAGACGATGGAAATGCCAATGTGCCAGGGCTTAATTGCTCCGACTGTGCGTGGCTTGACAACAAGGTCTCCTTTGCGGATTCCCCGTTCAGTCTGGCGCAAATATCGAAAGATAGTGATGAGGCCCCACCGGGGCTAAGTGCCTGTGGGTACCCGCGGCACTCCCTGTCGAGTAATCGGGATTACCATTCTGTTGTGGAAAGCAGTGCAAAGCCGGAGCGCCGGCACTCGGCAACCAATCATCCAAAATGTGCGAAACGACTAAAGGTAGGCCCCGGCCTCTTTGCACCCGTGCCAGCCATGATAAAAAACATTCTAGAAGGGAGTGAGGATGGGGATAATGGGAGTGGGGATGGGGTCGCGGATTCATCCGAGTGGTGCGATGGAAAGGCCGCGCCGAAGAACACGGCCAGATGTGCGGCGTTTGTCCGTAATGTGGCGCGGCAGCACCTGGCGGCATTGGCTCCGTCTAATCCGATGTTGCGTGCCAATCCTAAGCGGCGGGATGGTGTTGGGCGCGAAGAGGTGGACCACCGAGGCAAGGCCCATCGCATGTTTGCGGCGCGCGCGAGAGACTTTTGTGGCAAGTCGGCAGAGGTGGGTTGGCCCTCATTTAGTGCCACAACACCACCAGCCAACGATATTACAACCATTACAGATAGTACTAGTGAAGCGCATGCCGCCATGGCACAACTCACGAGCAAAAAGCGTAAGATTGCCGCCGACACCTGGCTGGGGGCCATGAAGCATGAAAGTGGCAATGCAAAAGGCGGGAGTGCTACTTCGTGCAGCATGCAGAAAAGGTGGGCCGATGGCCCAACGGACAAAACCCTAATACGAGAGGCTAAAGAATTTCTAGCCATGGTGACGATGGGCTACTATAGTCGCAGCACCACTAATGATAATCGCGGGAGTGGTCGTAATAGCATTTGGTTGATGTGCGACGATATGTTTGAACGGGCCCGAATTAAGGCAACCGGATCATTCACAAAGACTGCCCCGACCCCGGGACCATGCAATCAACAGCGCGGCCCGCTGTTATCCAAGTACAATGCAGAAATAACTGGCAAGGTTGGAGATCAATGGGCAACTGAAGACAAAAAGGTTAATCTCGACGCTGCCTTTCAGCTGGCCACCCTCATTAGCTGGTCAGATGACGAGCGAATTAATAACTGCGGCGCAACCACCACTATTACCACAACAGACAGCTCAACCGCCACCACCACTCCAACCGGCAACACCACCGCAGTCGCCACTACCACCCCTACCACCCCTGTTAATCTATCCCCTGGCCAGGGCCCGGATGCCTATAAAAGCTGTAACATTGTGACCCCATGGGATGGAGTGGAGGATCTTCAGACCTTGTCGGTAGATTTTGGCATGTTTGACATTAAGTGCGAGTCATCGGCGCGCTCGCGCTTTGTGGGAACCTGCATGCATACCGCGCTGCATACCTGCCCAAAGGAGAGTTGCGGCATGCAAGATGCAATCCGAGATTACCTTCGCGAGGGAAAGGAGCTAGACCGGTGTTATGGTACGACAACTTGCACTTCCGTGGACGGAAACACTTCCATGGACAGTGTTTCCGGGGCGATTATCTACAATGATTTAAAGTACATGCCGAGCTTAAAGGCGGAAGACGACTCACCGCCAACTGTGACAAATACGCTACAAGAAGTGATTTGGCCTCCAAATAATCATGGCGGCGACACGATCCTGAGCATGAGCGAGGCGTACGAGGACGGGGTCCGCTGGTTTGTGGCACGGTGGAGCACAACTCTGTTCTCAACCTTGGTGACCATGTTTGTGGTGCTGGCCGCAATCGCATGGAAAATGGGGCACGAGATACCGGCGAGGATCATGGTGTCGCTTGCGGGCGTTACGGTGTTCGTGGCCATGCTGTTCATGTACTACGGCGCGTACGGCAAGGGTATTGGCGATCATGTGCCGCGGTCGGTTGATTACATGGGCGGCACCGACGATGCCAATTTTGGTGCGCTTACCTACGGAGCCGCAATCACCCACCCGCGGGCCGCAGCCACCGTGTCGCTGATGGCCGTGCTTGCCTTGCTGGCATTTGTGAAGGTTGGAAACGATGACGACAAGACGAAGGCAGTGTCAATGGGCGTCTTTGTGAGCATTTTCTTGCTGTGTCTCATGGATGCCCTGGCCATCATGCTCGGGGGCCAGGGCGATTCGGTGTCGGAGGACCACATGTGCCGGTCGAACTTCCGCTTGGTTCTGTGGTGGGCGATCGGGGGGTCGCTGGCGGCGGTGTCGCTGGCCGCCGCGGCTCTCACCTATAAGTTCAGTCTCGGCGACAAGATGAAGTTCTACCTGGCGGCAATTGTGGTGATTCTCGTGCTCCGGCATCCATTTTTCCTGCTGGCCACGAAGATCCCAGCCAACCGTGCATGCCTTCCGTCGGTCCTGTCGAGTCAAATGTTCAAGGCCGGCACATTCGGTACCCACCTGATTACGATCGGTGCACTCGCCGCCATGGCAATTGTTACCGACAGTGAACTGGAGGCCTCGACGAGCAGCATGGGATCCAGCGGCATGTACATGTGATGCATGCGCGCGTGGTGCCTGCGTGACGGCGACGTGGGCATTCTATGCTAGGGGTTCGTGCATTCGGGTCCTTCATCATTTAAGCTCCCCCTCCCCTTCTACCCCC
>Ga0209634_1001081_pt1 | contig 20495 bp, 21 predicted proteins | sample LinPmetageLP40_FD_184043 | JGI IMG/M metagenome (GOLD analysis project Ga0209634, IMG submission 184043) | Marine viral communities from the Pacific Ocean - LP-40 (SPAdes) (version 2) | ecosystem: Environmental > Aquatic > Marine > Oceanic | place: Pacific Ocean | collected 2010-08-26 | reverse complement strand
AAAAAGAACCAGAAAATGATGAACCTGATATAGCAGTTGCATCTGTAAAATCAACTACAGATTGTGATACTAGTAATGATCCAGTAATTACTACCCCATTTGGAAAATTAGAACTTGATATTATTCCCTCAGGAATATTTGTAAAATTATCATAATCTAAATAATATGAACCTGGTTCATTATTTAGTCTATCTGAGTTATAAGCTGAACCTGATACAATATGTCCTGCTTTAACTACAACAAGTCTACCTGTTGTTGCTTCAGGAAAAGTAATAGTTACGGTGTCTACTGTTGTGGTTGTAATAGAAGAAGGTATAATTACTTCATCCGAACCTGTATACACAGATACAATTACATTTTTAGTGTCAAAATTATGGGTTGTAACATGTGATAAGGATGATGTAAAGGAATCAGCTACAGTAGATATTTGAGGTACTAATACAGATCCTGATACAATATGTCCACCTTTTGCTACAACAACAAAACCTGAGCTAGTATTAGCAAAATCTACTCTAACATTATCATTATCAACTAAATTTGTTGTTTGAGGTATTATTTGGTCTCTTATAGAATCATATACAGATACTATAATATTTTGGGTATCTAAATTATGATTTATTGTAATACTACTGGTATTAGCAAATGAAGCAGTTACAGTAGCAACTTGAGGAACATCTAAATTGGTTAATCCACTACCATTTCCTGTAAAAGAACCACTAAATGAGCCTGATACTCCAGTTGAGTCTGTAAAGTCTACAAAAGATTGTGATACTAGTAAAGAACCTGTAATTATAGCATCTCCATCAAATGGGAAAGTACCTCCACCTCCTCCACCACCAGTAGATGAAATTGTAACATCTCCTGTAGATTGATTTATACTTACATTAGTTCCGGCTATAATAGAAGTTACTCCTGTATTAGGGGCAAAAGAAGCGGTTAAAGCATAAGAAGAAGAAATAACTCCTACTATGTTTGCTCCATTTCCTTTAAATAAGGACGCAGTAACTGCGTTTGCTACATTAAGTGAATTTAATTCGGCATTCGAGCCGCTAACAATGACTTTTTTCCAATTTGGCATACTAACTTCATTATGGTTGGTTATATCGAATAATGCGATACCCACTTCCCTTACGGGCCAATAATACATTCATAAATATGAAAGGCTTTGGTCCCATTTAAAAGTTAATTTTTTATTTCAGGGTCGTTTTCTATTGCAATTTTTAAATCCTTACTACTTTTAATTTCTTCCTTTTTAATTTTTTCTTCTGTTTTAGAAATATGGGTAGAAATTTTAGTTTGAAGTAAAGCTATAAACATAGCATCAATTCCTGTAAGGGGGATAAAATTTAAAGATTTACGAAGTGCTTTTATTTCTCTAAGCTCTAAATCATTTATATTAATTTTCATAACTTTTCTTTTTCATACTTTAAATCAACAAGTTGTTTTTGAAGTTTTAAAGTAAGGGTATAAACAGTTTCAACATATTCTCCTCTAAATAAACCATTTTTAATAGTAAGTAATAAAAGTTCTAACTCACTTTGATTTACATCAATTTTAATGCTTTTAGAGCTTTCTGTGGTTTCAATAATGTTATCTTGTTTTATAGGTTTTCCTCCTACATTTATATTGCCTGCTTTAAATGACATAAACCAATTTTTTATTTTTTTAAACAACCTATTTTAATAATTTTTATGAATATACCCAAATAGATTCATCTCCACTTGACACATATATATTACCTGCTTTACCAAATCTAGAAGCAGGCCCACTTGTATTAGGATTTGTACTTGCTAAATTTGTTACAGCAGCCATAAAAGCATCAGGGGTATATGAATTTTCTGATGCATCAAATGAACTTGTTAATCCCCAACGTAATTGAGCAGAATCAAAAGCAAAAGCTTCTCCATCTGAATTATTTGTTTGTTGTATAACAATACCACCATCTCCTACACTTGTAGAACCTGAAGCTAATCTAATAAATCTATCTGCAATATCTAAATCTTCGGTATGTTGGAAAGAAGCTGTACCTTTAACTATTAAATTTCTATCAACTGTTAAATCTTGGCCAATAGTTACATTATTAGGTAAACCAATTGTTAAAGTAGTACCCGCAGATGTAGTTTCAATTTCATTTGTAGTACCTCCTATTGTTAAATCTTGATTTAAAAGATTAACAGATATACCAGTACCATCTGATCCAGAAACTCCTAATTCAGTAACTAAACCTGTTAATTGTGAACCATCTCCAATAAAAGATCCTGTAAACGAACCTGTTAATTTTGAGGAAGCTCCAGTTAAACTAATAGAAGAAGCACCTGATATTACAGTACCATTATCTGTTATAGAAGAATTAACAAACGAATCTCCACTCCATTTAGTAATGATATTAGTACTTAATGAAGCTGCTCCTGAAACTGCAATATTTGCAGTAGCAGAACCATCATAAACAAAATCACTAATACCTGCCCCTTCAGTTAAATCTGGTAGGTCAAGTGTAGCATCTCCAATAAAAGAACCAGAAAATGAACCAGTTAGTATTGAATTTTGTCCTGTTGATGTAATAGAATTTGAACCAACAGATAAAACTCCACCATTTAAAATTAAACCACTATTTTCTAGTGCCCCACCCGCTCCTGCTATTACTAAATTTGTGTCTGTTAGTATTGAAGAAGTTATTCCTGTAAACGCTCCCTGTGAGCCACTAACTAATATTTTTTTCCAAGTTGCCATTATGTACTATATTTTATTTTTAATATTGGATTGTGCTTATAAATATTGCTAGGAAACTACTCCTAACCAAAAATTATCATTTGAATATGCAACACCGCCTGTTATTGCTGTAGGCAATGAAGAAAATTCTAATAATTGAAATGTTCCTTCTTTATTTACTTTTAATCCTGTGTTATTATCTGTATTTTTAATTATTAAAATATCATCAACATTATCGTTGTGATTTACTTGTAATCTTGCAACCGGAGATTGAGTTCCTATTCCTAAATTTAAATTATCAAAATATAATTCAGGATTACCTCTAACTGTTTGTTCTGTACCTGTAGCAGTTATGACATAATGATCAATATTATTTAATATAGTGACCCCCTGTGTGTCTGTTTCATAAGCCCCTACTTTTAAAGAGTCTATATATCTAATATTTTCTGCCATCTATTAAAATCTTAATTATAAAATTTGTAATCTATATTATATAATTTATTATAAATATTATTTTAAAAATAAATTTAAAATAATTCTGTTCCAGGAGTTACATCACCTATGTTACTAGTTTTACCTTCAATTTCTCTATTTTTTCTTGTTCTACCATCTTTAAGTTTAACAATATTTGGATCAAAAATATCAGAGTTAGTTACTGTTTCTAATTGTATTATAACTTTAGATTTTGAATTAAACTTTTTAATTGAGTTTAAATCTTTCTGTAATACTTCTGGTATTATATATCCTCTAAGATTAATATTAAATGTACCTTTTACTAATCTATCTTGACCAGCAACAAGTTCTGTTGTTGTTGTAAAATCATTTATAAAAGCTCTAAATTTAAACCTTTCAGGATTTCCCCAATATGCATCCGAAGCATATTCTATAGATTCAATTATTTTATTTAATTGTTCCATATAATAAGTTTGAATAATACAACTATAGGATAAAGTAACATAGTCTGGTACTGCTACTGCATAAAATGTTTTTGTAGGTATTCTATTATTTAAAGCTGCAAAATTAGAATAAAAATTTTTAGGATTAAATTCTTTTTGAAAAGAAGCATATAAATTAGGCATATTAGCATCTAATTTATTTGTTACTGTTCTATCTTTAGATATTGTATCCCTTTTAATTATTATAATAGGAAGCATTACTGCTCCACCTTTATCTCTATAATATCCATCTTTTTGATATGATTTCCATCTTTCAGGAGAACCATAAATAATAGGCACATTTCTCCTTTGTCCATTTTGAAAAACAAAGGGTTGAATTACATTTTCAAAATAAAAAAATACTGCTTCATCTAAATCTTGTATTCCAATTGAAAATGGTTTTGTTGTATCATCTTTAAAACTTATTTTTTTAGATCTATTAAAATTGATACCTGTTTCACTTTCATTAGGGTTAAGCCTAGCATTAGGATTTCCTCTTGTTATATCAGTAGCAATTTGTGAATCTTCACTTAATTCACGTTGACTTTTGGGTATTGGTTTTCTATATTGAGCCATTAAAATCTTTCTTTAAAGGGTGAAATTGCTACTTTATCTGAAGGTATATAATATGTTTCGCAAATTATAGATAAATTAGCACCAAAATTTTCTAATCCCGGGTTAAGTGGGTTAGCACTACCATCGGACCCTTTATTTGGGTAATTTGGATTTTTACCTACAAAATATTGATTTGCTACTGTTGCTTGAACTCCATAATATCCATTTTGATATAAGATTATATCTCCTACTTCAGGTACAACTTCAGCATCTTTTAAATCATCTCTTAAAAATGCGAAACTAATACCTTGGGAAAAATTAATTCCCTCATCACTTTCAGGATATGATTGGTCTTGTCTATCTATTAAACAATTAAATAAGAAAGGACCATCATAATATTTTTCTCCACTAGCTTCACCGTATAAATTTGTTTTAGTTTCTTCTAATTTAAATTTATAAAAAGCTGCTTGTTGAGTTACAATATTATGTAACAATTCTCTATTTAATCCTCTAATTAAACTCACATCCCGTGAGCCTCCGTACATTGCCATATTAACCTATATAAATTGTGTAAGGTACTTGTTTTAATTCTGTTTGTTTGAATTCTACTTCTTGTGACCTTCTTTCTAATAAAGATTTACGTGAAGTTTCATCAAAGTACCCTCTTAATCTTTCTATTAAATTTGTTTTTTCAGAAGTAGCAGCAGAAATTAAATCTCCTTGGTTTAATTGAACATCTGCATTTGGAATAGGTATGTTCTGGTATTTGCCTCTTACATAACCTAACACCTCTTTTGATACAGCTAAAGTGTATTCAAATATCCATTGACGTCCTACAGAATTTATGCTACTATATGTTGGGTTTACATATGGAGTATTAGACACATTAGATATCTTTGCAGGTTCGTTATCTACACTACTATTAATCCTTTCATCTCTTTTAATATATTCAAACCACATATTGTGACTTCCTGATGTTGGTATAGGGAATAATTTTAATTTATTATTACGCATTTCAAAACTAAAATTAGATCTTCTAACCTGTTCACTTATTTCTATAGCTTGCACCATTGCTATAGTAAAATTATTTGGCATCATCATAAAACCACCAAGACCTGGACTCATTCCTCCAAAACCAAAACTACTCATTAAATTAAGACCATTTGCTAGATAAGGGTCATATATCTTATCTATTGCTGGTGAGTTTTCATAAAATACTCTTTTAATTTCTATACTACCTGTTATTCCTTCATCTACGGCCCATTGCTTTAAATCATATTCTTGAACAGATGCTGTTAAAGGGATTGAACCTGAATAATAGGTTATATTTCCTCCTGTACCTCCTTCAGCTCCATATTGTTCAGATAATCTAACAATAGGTTCAAAACTAGGGGTTACAATAGAAGTATTTAAATTACTCCCGGTTGATAATCCTTCAAAAGTTAACTGATTATCTCTAATTTTATAAGCATATAATTCATTTCCATAAGTTGTAACTGATTCCTCGAATGCGGCATAAAAACTTATATCTTGAAGTTCTATATCTACTAAAGGGTATCCTAATCTTCTGGCACAAAAATTTGAAACTTTATCGGCATCTAATTGAAAATCACTATCTGCATCGTAAAACCCAAATGGAGTATCAGCACCCGGAGTAAATGAACTGGAACCGGGCCAAATTGGTATGTTTGCCATATTATATTTTATTTATAAATATTAAATTATTTTTTATTATTATAAATATAGGACTCCAAGGTGACCATTAATTTGGTTAATGTGCGCCTTTAATACTATAACTTTTTTATATTATAAGTTATATTAAAAATTATAGTAAATAATAAAGCTACGTTAAAAAACGGTTATAATTTAATATAATGATATAATGAGATAAGTAGTAATATAATTATAAAATGTTGTTAATCATAAATATTTTAAGATAAAAAAACCCGGCACAAGGCCGGGTTAATTTTTAGAATTAATCTAAACTACTGCTTATAGAGTGTTTAAACCATTTACTTCTATGATACCATAGAATTCTGGTCTAACCATTTTCTTAGCATATCTAGTTAATAATCCTTTTCTTGGAGTGAAAGTGTCTGGATCATATACTAGTGGAGTCATGATTAACGGAATGTATGGGGCAAAAACAGCACCAGCTTCTAAGAACTGACCTCCTCTAAATCCTAATAGAATTTTGTTTTCAGTCATATATGGGTTCTTATAAACTTTTTGTCTGCTATTTAAAGCACCTACTTTCTGTACACCAAATGCATAACTAGCTTTTGAAGTATCACCATCTGAATCAGCAGCAAATCCTGGAATTGATTCTAAGATTGTACCTACAGTTGGAGAACATACTAGGAAGTTTGCACCACCTCTTAACGTTCTTTGGTGGATGATGTTAGATAGTTTTTGGATTTTAGTTCCTAAAGTTTGGAACCATTGTCCTTGGCTATTATAGAAACCTAAATCACTAACTGTACCGTTAGCATTTTGAGCAATTGATCTATTATTAACAGCTGACCATACTTCTGTTCCAGCAGCAGCAGAATCAATTAACATATCTAAAATTTCTAAGTCAATTTCTAATGAAATGTACTCACTTAAGATTGAAGTTAATTCAGCTTCAGCATCTAGAGCATGATAAGCGTTAAGGTCTTGAGCAAACTCAGGAGTCCATACAGCTTTTAGTTTTCTAGTTTTAGCAACGATAGCAGATGATTTCATCTGTACGTTAATTTCTGGGATAGAAATTGGAGTATTTTCTCCATTTAGAGAATCATTTCCATCTTCAAAATCACCTCTATATTGATCCGTTGGCTGTAGAGAATAGAATACTATTGTATCTGCAGCTGGGTTAATAGAGTTTTGATCCACTATAAACTCGATATCATTACCATCAGCACTAATTTTAGTAAACTGTGGGTATTGTTGAGCTTCAGTTGGAGCGTTAGATCCTGTTAATCTGAATGCTCTAATAGCTTCAGCATCATAGTTAGCACTAAGTGTTGATAATACTACGTTAACTGATACTACAGATCCAGCAACGATTGATGCTGAAAATTCTGAATCATAATTAACATCAGACCAGTTAGCAGAACTTGTTGCAACGTTCCCTGCTCCTGGAGCTGAAGATGTATCATTGATAGAATATCCAAATCTACCAGCACCATATAATCCTCCAGTTGCAGTATTTCCAAATGGATTCGCACCAGCGTTACCATATAAAGAACCTCCTGAAGTAAATGGAGCTTTGTCAGTACCATATTGGAAATCTAGGAAAAATACTAGTCCAGATGGTAAATTCATTGGTTGTACAGAAACAAATTCCTGAGCAGCAATTTGTCCAAATACTTTTCTTACCAATGGTAGGGCTACACCAGCCCATTGCTCACCTACACCAGCAGTAAATGTACCTTGAGAAGCGGCACCTCCACCAGTTTGTGAACTTTCAACTACAAGTTGTTTAGCTTGGTTTTCAAGGATCATTCCCATATTATTTTTATGAGACCCCCCTAAACCTTCTAATAAACCTGTTTTTTCCCACTTTTCAGATAGTCTAGCAGCGTCGCTTTGTACTGAGTGATATGGGTTTGCACTTTCTAATAAAGTTTGTAAACTCATTGTTATTAGTTTTTTTTAGTTAAAATTAAATTATTCCAGCTAATTTTTTAAATCTATCAACCATAGCATCGCTTTCAACGATTGGTTGTTTAGCACTAGGAGCTGTACCTGTTACTTTAGATGCGCTACCTTTTACTTCATTAATTGATTTACTAACTTTATCAGTTATTCCTTCATTTAATGTTTCAAAGACAACTTTTGCCTCTTTAACTGTTGATGCCTTATCAAAAGCTTTTAATACTCTTAATTTTTTATCTTCAGATAAATTTTTAGCTTTAAAGATTTTGTTAGTGTAAAGTAATTTAGCATTTAATAGATTAACTTCTTTAATTTCTTCTTTAAGTTCGTCTACTTGGGCTAAAGCTTCTTTTAAATTAACGGCATAAGCAGAAGTTGATTGTCCAACCTTTTTAGGGTCTAGTTCTTTTTTACTAGCTCCTCTTGTAGGGTTGTTTTTCTCATTCCAGCTTACTTCATCCATTTCCTCTAACTTTTCTTCTTTTTCTTCTTCCATGACTTCTACTTCTTCATCTTCTACTTCGATATCTATATCCATGTCTGATTCTTCATCATCCATTTCCATTTCATCACCAGCTTCCAATTCTCCAGCTTCTACCATGTCCTTAATTACATCTTCAATAAATCCTTTAAGGTCGTCTTCCGACATATCCTCTAAATCAACTTCATCATCTTCCATTTCACCTTCAGATTCTTCGTCTTTGACTTCAATTTCGTCTTCGACTTCTTCTTCTTCAGTTACTTTTTCAGTTTCTTCAATTTCTTTAGATTCAATTACCTCTTCGTCTTCATTGATTTCTGCAAGTAATTCGTCTAAGTTAACTTCTTCGTCAACTTTGTTTTCCTCTTTTTTAGATTCTTTAACTTCATCTTTGTCTTCTTTTTTATCTTCATCTAATTCAGTAGAAATTTCTTCTTTAACGTCGTCTTCTTCATACTTATCGTATTTTTCTTCAACGTCTTCTTTATCCATTTCTTCTAATTTAGCAGATAACATAGATTTCAAATGTGGAGTAAAAGCTTCTTCTAAAGCGGCTTTGGCATTTGTTATTGCTGTTTCTTTTACAGCCTTAGCATCTGCAATTGCTTCTTTAAGCAAATCTCTGTTGTTTGACATAATCGCAAAATTTGTTTGTGAAATACGTTTATTAGAAACGTAATAGGGTAAGTTATACTTTATTTAATACCATATAGAGATGGCATATTATGGTGATACGTATATGAGTATTTTGTAAGATTAACAGATAGGGCAAGAACCTTTAGAACAAAGGATTTCTCTTATAACATCATTTACACTTGTATAATCATAGGTAAATATTTTTTTACCTTCATTTAAAGTATGCATAAATGAACCTGGGTTGGATGGTGTAGAAACAAAATCCCAACATAATAATTCAAAGTCATCTTGTACTTCCATTACATTACCATTTTCTTCTAATGAACCCATACCACGAGATGAAACACCTACGGTTACACCGGCTTTGATTAATTCTTTTAATATATTTCCTGAAGGAGTAGGTAAAATTTCTATTTTACCCATTACATTATCTCCATCCCACCAATATTCTGAGATTAGATGAGATACATTTTGTAAATTTATAACTGAAGATTCGGGGTGGTCTAATTCCCCCATTGAACGTCTTTCTTGGATTAATTGATTATATTTATCCATTTCTCTATCCCACAAGCCTTTAGAATAATATCTACCATTACCATTTTTAACTTCGGCAGTAGCTAATACACCTTCAACTATTAGATTACCCGTCTTTTTATTAACATTTTCTGTTAATTGAAGAGGTGAAATTTTTACAGTATGAGTTTCTATTAATAGTTTTTTGCTCATAAATTATTTACTTGATGCAAGTACGTTTTTTATAGGATCATCTTTTAGATTACTCATTTGACCATCTTTTTTCTTAAAAGTAAGAGTTGATAAATCTCCGGATTGTATAGCTGCTCTTACTTTCTTTTTTTTATCTCTATCTTCAGGCTTCATGGTATAATTTATTGCTGCCTTTTTAGCTTCGAAATCAGGATCACTTTTATCTTTTTTAAAATAACCTTTTACCTTACCAAAATCACTTAAATATGCACTTGGTTTTAATTCTAAAGTTTTTAGTTTTTTCCAACCCTGTTTAGAATCTTTTTCAACGGGTGTAATTTGGTTTATTTTTGGGTTACCTGATTGGCCTCCTCCTCCGGTTGCTATTACAAATTTACCAGCAAAAGGTTCTAAACTAACATCCTTTGCATCACTAGGAATTTCCCATACTGGGTCTGAATCAACACCAAAATCAGATGTTCCACCTGTATCGAACCCCCCTTCGTTAATAGCATAAGCAGATTCATTTTCTAAAGATACTTCTTCTACTTCAACCCCATTAACCATTTCTTCGTCTACAATTTCTTCTTTTTGGTATTTTTTACCACACATTTTTTCATATATCTTTTCCATCTTAGCTTTTCTTTTTTCTAAAAGCCTTATTTCTTTCTGCATTTGTTTCATTTTAGACTTATCAATTAATTCTTGAAGGTTTTCATCCTCATTAATTGAATTTACTCTATCAACTTTTTCAACAATATGATCATGTAAGTAATTTAATTGAGCTTCTAATTTTACAGCTTCAGCTTCTTTACCTATTTCTGCTAGTTTAGAATCAATTGATTCTTTTTTCATTTTTTTCTTTTCTATTTTTTCTCCTTTAGCTACTCCTGCACCATATGCATCTTCTTCACCTTTATCTTTTTTATCTACATCTTTAGCACCTTTATCATCTCTTTGAAATTCATCATAGCTTTCATCTACTTCATCCGCAATTTCTTTTACTATTTCATTTTGTTGAGAAGATATTGAATTTGGGTTACCTGTAGATACTATACTTCCTCCCATTAAAGATTCTTTAACTACTTTTTTTAGTTTATCTGAATACCCACTAGAGGCATGTTTACCAGATACTTCTTCTAATTCAGTTTCTTGATATCCAATACCTTTAACACCAAAAGCAGCATTTTTTATATAATATTGACCATCTTTAGCTAAATTTTTAGAAACCATTTCTTTTATTTCTTCGATAGTTTTATCAGGGTTTTGTTTTGATTCAAAATAAACACCATTCATTACTTCTTGACCAATTTGATTATCTAAATTTTTAGGATCTTTATAATCAAAATTATGAGATTCTAATTCTTCAACATGTTTAGAAACCTTTTTTTCTTCAACTTTTACAGCTTCATCATCTTTCTTTTTATCTTCTGCTAAAAATGCAGCAAATTTATTTTCAAAGTCTTCTTTTGGAGAAGCTTCTAAATTACTAATTGGTTGTAAATCTACGTATCCTGTTAGATTTTCATTAATTAATCCTTTTTTTACGGATTCAAATATTTTTTCTGAGTTTTTCATGTTTTTTATAATAATGTTTCAATATCTTTTATATAATCCCTAATTAAATCTGTTGGTTTAAAAACATTAAAACTTGTGGGATTTTCTCTATAATATTTTATAGTTTCAATTTTGGATTGACGTATTAATTTTTTTATATTATCTAATCTAAGTTCTAAATCATCAAAAACCATAATTCGTTCATCATGGAATTTTTTTGTTTTATCTTCTTTTAATTTATAATTATACATATTAAAAGTTTTTTACCTCTAAACCACTACCCTTTTGAACATAGTTTCCATTTTTGTCTTTAGGTACTAATTTATACTTAAATTGCTTTATATATGCATTATCTTTTACTCCTTCTTCACTTGCTTTAGGACCCGGTCCTAATGTAGCACCTACTCCTTCAGGTACAATTTTTTCTTGTTTTTTAGGTAATTTAAAAGCATACTTCGTTAAATATGCTCCTGCTCCCCCTGATGTTGACATTTCATTTAACTTAGAAAAGAAATCTTTAGCTAATTGTTTATATTCTTCTTTTTCATCAGCATCTAAATATCTAAATGCTTTTTGGTAATTAAATTTTAAATCATCAAAATAATTTTTAGCACCTTTAGATTCAGTAACTACTGATTCATTCATATCATAGTCATTAATTTGTTTACTAACTCTGTATAATTTAGCTTCTAATTTTTCTAATTCATCACCATATCTGTCTGCAATTGGCCCACCTTCTGGTTCAGCTTCTTGCTCCATATCTCTATATAATTGTGAAATTCTATCTTCTAAATCTGCTTTATCAGCTCTTAAATCTAATATATCATCAAAAGAAACTCTTTCGTCTATATTATTTTCTCTAATTATTTTTTTATATGCTTCATAATAATTTTTTCTAAGATGAGTCCTGTATTGATTAAATGAGTTTTTAATATCATCTGCAATATCATCAATTACTTTATCTTTAGTATCACGAGATAATTTAGTAATATATTTTCTTAACTCATCAAATTCTTTATAAGTAGAATCAAGAGCAGGAACGGTGGTTATATCCCAAGTAACGGACCCAGTTTCAGGGTTTATTTTAGTTACAACAGATTTTGTTCCATCTACAACTTTAACATCTCCAACTTTTCTTTCTACTTCTTTAAGTTTAAACGGCACTCCTTCATCATCATTTTTACCTTTTAAGGCTTGAACCCACATATCAGCATACTCTTCATAACTAACCTCTAAATCTCTTCCTTTTTGCCCCCTTGCTATATCACGATAGTAATCATCTAACTCTTTTGCTACCAGAGATATTGTGTCATAATTGGCCTTATTAAACTCCGGAATATTAAGTTCTGGGTAATTTTTACTCCATATTTTATTTAAATCCCTTTCCCTTCTTTTATAAGCGTACCAATATTCACCATTATCTCCAGGTGATCCTGATTCATCCCATGTAAATCCTGTAACTGCAGGAACATTTAATTGTTTTCTCATCACACCATAGGATATATACTCATAATCTTCATCCTTAAAGTATTTAATTATATCAGCTGATGATTTACCTTTAATACCTTTTGCTAATTTATCACTTATCGTAACTCCATGTTCTTCATCTAGGAATATAAGTATAGCTTTATCTCTATCACTATATGATTCTATATCTTCTACATCTAAAAAAACTTCAGGTGTACCCCTTGAAAGGTATTTTTTTATAAATCTTGAAGATATATCTTCTTTAATTTTATACTTGTACTCCATTTGCTGTTTTAATTTCTTGAATTAATTCATAATATTGTAACAAGTCAACTAAGTTATTATTATCAACTTTAGCTGTTTTATCTAATTCAACTAAATATTTAATTACTTCCGTTATCTTAATTTGAATAACTTTATCTTTAATATTTTTTGATTCTTTAATTAAAATAGACTTTAATTCTTGAATTTTAGTATTATAAAAACTTCTTAATCCCGGAGTTGAATCAACAGAATTAATAAATTCTTTAAGCACTTGTTTTTGTTCAGAAGATAAATCCTGGTATTTATTATTAAATTTTTCTAATATTACTTTATAAGTAAGAATTCTTAAATCTTTATCATAAGTTGAGAATTCTTTTAAAATATCTTCTTTAATGTTTTTAGATTCTACTTCTTTTTTAGTTAAATGTTCTAATAAAGTAATTTTACTACTGATTAACTGTTCAGTATCTACAGAATCTTTTACATTATATCCTTCAATCAAAGTATACAAAGCCGCTAATTCTTTATAATCTATAATCTTTGAACCAAAGAAAATATCTAAATCATAATGCTTTTTAATTTCATTAATTAGGTTGTATTTTTGTTTTTTTAAAGTAGAACGATTAAATTTTTGGGATGATTCTAAAATAGTAGTAACTACCATGTTGGCTCTTCCCTCATTTAAAACCTTAGATTTTAAAATAGATTCATACAGTTTATATTCACGACCTAAAGAAGTTTTTATAAAGTATTCTTTTAATATATTAATAGCGGGGGAGTTTCCTCCTTTTAAAGTATCTGCCGTAATTTGACGTACCAATAATTCAAAAAGAATTCCGGTATTTTTATACTTAGAATGTTTTATTTTCATTAAAAAATATATTTATTTATAAATATGTAAAAAGTATTATTCCTTTAATTGAGATTCGTCTAATAGTTTACTATTAGTTTTATTATTTTCAAACACTAGTTGTTTCTTATTAATTTTTTTAAACATATCTTTATTCTTCATATATGTAGTTTTAGCAGATTCTAAAGCTAATCCGCTTTTATTGGTATCTGTTCTACTGTTTGATGAATCATTTTTATCAGTGTCTTTCATTCTTTTTACTCCCAAACGATCTTTTCCAAAATTAGAATCTTGAGTTCCTGTTTTAGTTATAGAATCTTTAGGTCTTCCTAAATCTAAATCATCTCCATATCCTGCAGGTACATTCCCAGGGTCTGAATACATTCTTCCTTTACCATATAGTGAGGCTAAATCATGAGGTGTACCATAAGATTTACCTGTTTCAACCGGATCATTGCCTTCAGCTTCAATTTGTTCTATTCTAAATTTACGTTTAGCATCTTCTCTTATTAAATCTCTGTATTCGTCATACTGATTTTCACTAAAGTTAAATATATTATCATAAATCCAATCTGTTGGGATTAGTTTTTGTTCTTGTAAAGATGCAGCTAATTCAGCTTTAGATTTTAATAATTCCATTCTTTCTTGTTCAAATATAATTGAAGGTGAATTTAATGAAATTTCAAAATTAGTTAAAGATTCATCTGTGTATCCCTGAGTGTATAAATGTACTAATGCAATTTTGTTTAACTCAGATACCACTATCCTTTGTAACCTTTCTATAGTACGAGCAAATCTAATATCTTCAGCAGCTAATGTTGCTTTTCCTTCTAAGTCCTTCTCATATCCTAAAAATGCTTTAGGTATTTTAAGTGCAGCAAATAATTTTTCTCTTAAATATTCTACATCTTGGATACCATCATATGTTAAGCCTGGTGTAGTATCAATTTTTGTTGTAGTATCATTTCCACGGATTGGGATATAAAAATCTTCAAGCATATTTTGCATATTATACTTTAAGTTATATTCCCCAGTTTTTTCATCCATATGTGGAGTACGTTTCATATTAGAAATAGTTTTTTGCATAAATGCATCTACTTCATTTGGAGGAATAGAACCAACATTCATATAAAAAATACGTTTTTCAGGGGCACGAGCAATTCTATGAATTAACATCGCATCTTCCATTAATGTGTATTGTTTAAATAATTTTCTAGCTGGTTCAATATATGAACGTCCATAAGGTAGATAATTAACATCTGCAATTAATCTAAAATGAGCCATCTCATAATTGTCAAAATATACACCAGGAGAAGAATTTGGGTCTTGACCTGGTACTCTATACATTCCTGAGTTGGTATTTATAATCCCATCAGGAGAATATCTATATCTTATATCTGCTGGATTTTCTGTATTAAATCCTTCTTCTCTGCTTATGTGGTATGCTGTATAAGGTATAACATTATATACTCCATATTTTTCTGCAATTTCTAGTTTTAAGAAAAAATCACCATATTTACACATTTGTCTAACCCACATCCATAAATTAAATTCAATATTTAATACATCATAAAATAGGTTATATAATATTTTTTGTATATCTTCATTTGCAGATCTAATAGATAATACTTCTCCCATATCATTTTTAAGAGAAGATTCATCAGCTATAATATCTAAAGCAGAAGCAATAATTGCATCCTGATCCATTACATCATATTCTGAGTATAATTGAGGTCTGAGATATTGGTAATTAAAATTAAATTGAGACCCATATAAAGAAGTAGAATTACTAGTGTATATTCTATTATATCTGTCTATTAAAGAATTAGTTTCAATTTCCCCTGTAGATTGAATAGTACTACTATCCATTACTTTTACTTGATTTCCTCCTATGTTTCTAATGATAACATCAGTTGAAAATAATCTTTGTAGTCTTGAAAAAATGCTTTTATTCGCCATTTAGGTATATAATTATTGTTATAAATATTATTTAAGAAGCCAACTAATATCTTCTTTACCATGTTCTGTTTTTACATGATAAGGGTTATCAGCTCCTTTTGAAAAATAAGCCCCTTGATGTGTTGTTCTATTTACTGTTATATTATTTAGGGTCTGTCTAGTTAAATCAATTCCTCGTTGTTTATATTTTAAAGCAGTATCTCTAATATACATAGCAATTCCAAACGCCATAACTAAATCATCATTGTATCCTGATTGTGCTTCGGGTCTACCATTTCTCCAAATAAAAGTTTTCATTTCCTCTATTAATCTTTTAGACTGAAATGTTACTCCTTTATCAGAAATATATTCTTGAAATTTACCCACTACCATGGGTCTAGTTCTAGATGACATTGTAAACCCAGCTGTCATTTTAGAAGTATCCATGTACTTATCAAAATATGAATCTACATTAGAATCATTTTTAGGTGAATAATATAGATTATTATAATTTCTATCTATGGCTGCTTGGATAGTTGCCCACCCAATATTAGCATTCTCAATTACAAGTAAAGCTTCATTATATTCAGTAGCTATACCTACTAATAAATGTCCATATTCTTTTGTCCCAATTTGTCCTTTATATTCAGCTACTTGTACATTATTTTCAATATCAATTACATGAAATGCAGAATAATCTTTTCCATCTCCTCTAGCAACATCCGCTACAACCATATAAGACCTTGAATAATCTGCAGATTCCCAAACCCATAAATTTTGATCTGCTCCTCTTCTTTCCAATGGTTCTTTAATATAAGATTTTTCATAATATTCTATATATTCAGGATAAAATACAATATCACCGGAAGTAGAAAAATCACAATCACATTCTTGAGCGGCCATTCTAGGATCACCTAATAATTCATCTTGTCTTTTTCTCCAAATTTCATCTCTTTCAGGGTGTACATACCAAGGTAATTTTATAGGTAAAAATTCATTTTCTGATGCCTCCGCCCTTGTCCATGTTTGATGAAACCAATTACCAGTACCATAAGGGGTACTTAATGCTATACAACCACCACCCGTTGCTAATGTTTGTTGTGCTGAAGCCCAAATTTCTCCAATATTATCAATAAAGGCTGCCTCATCAATTAATAGTAAAGATACTGCTTCTGATCTACCTGCATCCGAACTTGCTGAGGTTGCTTTGATTTGGGACCCATTTTTAAATCTAAGATTTAATTTATTATTTTCAGAAGCATCTATTTTAAGCCATGAAGGTAAATTTTCATACATGAATTTTACCTTAGTAACCATGTTTTTTGCTGTTTCCTGTTTAGTTGCAATACAAAGTATATTTTTATCTTTATGGAATAACATTAACCACAAAGAATAACCCGCAGATAAAGTTGATATACCTAATTGTCTAGACTTTAGAATAATAGAATAGGGGTTATCTCTCATTAAAGTTAATACCTTTTCTTGAAATGGGTATAGATTAAATTGTATGCGCCCTCTTTGTGGATGTTGTATATAACAATATTTACGCATAAAATGGACTGGGTCCTTAGCGCATCTAATATATTCTTGACGTATTACTTTTTTTAAATCTGACATTTTATTTTATTAAAACTAACACTCCTACCACAGCTAATATTCCTGCTCCTCCATATAGTTTAGTTTTAAGTTTTTGTTTTTTTAAATCTGCCTGTAACTTTTCACTTAATTCTTTAGATAAACCTACTTGATTATCTTTATTATTTACTATTCTTTCAAAATTAATAATTTGATTTTTTAAATTAAAAACTAAATCACTTTGGGAAAGAAACTTATTATTAGTTTCTGTCAAAAGTATCTGTATTGTTTTTATTTCATTACTTAAACCATCACCTTTTAGCAAATCTTTTATTACTAATTTAGCTACGGGTTTAGTTAATTGTATCTTTTTGTTGTCCTTTAACTTTAAGGTATCGTTCTGTGAAAAAGCGTTCAAGCTCATCATCACCAAAACTATCAACAGCATCAATTTTTTGTTGAGTTTCATTTTTAATAACATTAATTTTAAGATTAAGGTTTTTAATTCTTTTATCATACTTAGATAATTGGTTTTCTAACACTTTAGATTCTTTAACTAATTCAGAATTTTCAGTATGAAGTGAATCTACTTTTGCTTCTAATGCTTGTATCTTTAGACTATAGTCTTCAACATACTCTTCTTTTTTTGAAAAAAAATTAAAAACTATAATACCCGCTCCTAATATAACAAATAAATGATAATTTTTTTTTATCCATTTAAGCATAATATTTTTTTATTTGTCTATAATAGCATCTAATTCCTTCTTAAGTTTTGTTTTTTCCTTAAGGTCAGCTACTATTTTTGCTTTTTCTTCACCTTCAGCTTCTTTATATTTACGAGCTAAAGATTTCATTTGTTTAGTTAATTGAGCAAGTTCTTCTTTTGCTTTAGCTAAACCTTTAGATTTGTTAAGTTCTGATTTTGATGGTTCAAGTTCATCTTCTTCATTCATATCCATTTTAGACATTAAATCCGCTGTTTTTTCTAATTCTATATTTAAATCTTGTTGAACTTTTACATCATTTTCAGTTGCTTCAGAAACAAGGGAAGATTTTATTTGCTCTTTAATAAAAGCTCTTAATTCAGACTTTTTCATTTTTCGATTTTGTTATAAATATATTAAAAATTAATAACATTTAATATTTGTTTAATCCGCTCATCTGTAGTACCCTTAATTTCGGATAGGTTGTTTGTTTTGTAACCATATCTTTTAATTAAATGTAAAATAGAAAAATCAATTAAATCTCTATAATGTTCATCTGTTTCTCTTACTCCATTATTTTCCATAGGAATACCTTCAGGTGAAATATAAAATATATAATCATATTCTCTAATAAAATCAGAAGCATATTCTTCAAATCTTCCACTTTCTATTAAATCTATTGATTTAGCTGATTTTGTAAATGCTATTACATCAAATATAGTTCTATCAGTTATTAGATCCTTATGCATTAATTCTGCACAACGTTCAGCTAAAAATACAGTTTGACCCTTTAATGTTGAATCAGTGTTTAATGGTATACCTAAATCATTTAAATATTTACTACGTTCAGTAGCAAATTTATAATTTTTAAATTGTTCTAGCTCCTTTAAAGCATTAACTAATGTAGTTTTACCTACTGACATTGTGCCACATAAACCTATTTTCATAATTAATTTCTATGTTGATCTAATTGATTTTTCATTGATTGATTTTTATAATAAGGTAAACCTTCTCTTTGACGTCTAATTTCTTTCCAATCATCAAATGTTTTTAGCATACCATAAAGATAATATTCACTTTTTTTCTTATTGCCTTCTGGAATTAATGCTGGTCCTTCCCAATTATGTAACTTACCATCCCATACATAAGCTATAGTACCATCTGCTTTTTTTAATCTTTTAGATTGGGGGAAAGGTTGTCCTGATTCTATTTTCATATTATTTATTTTATACCTTAATATACGTAATTTATTTTGCTTCTCCTAATATATTTTCAGCAACATAAGTACCTTGTGCACCACTTACTGTTATACCTCTAGCGGATAAAGCATCGCCTACGAAGTGTACGTTAGGATACTTGGTGAGTGCTAAATTAGTATAATTAACAAGTGGCTCAGGTGATAGATATTTTACTTCAGGCACATAAATACCCCAATCATCTTTTAATGTTGGAAATACTTTTTTCATGTCATTAATAAAATCATATACATAAGGAAAATAGGGTTGCATTGCTTTAGAAATTTCATGTAATCTATCTACTTGGATAGCTGATACATTTTCACCTTCTGATGTTGTTGATGGTTTACGTGTTGGACTATAATATAATCCAGTACCATCTATTTGTAGTTTTTTAACTACATTTCTAGCCCATTCAAATGGTTTTGATATGCCTTGTACTTCCATTAGTATACCAAAATTAGTCATATCATTTCTAAATGATTTATCTTTTTTAGCATGTCCATTATATGAATGATCACCATATGTTTCTTCTACAGCTACATAAGCTGCATTATTATTAGTACAAAAGGAACGAAGTGATACTCCTTTGTCCTCGTATTTTCTATACAATTTAAAATCATAAGATATATCAATTAATTTTTGGAAATGTTTTTGGGGTGCCTCAAATCGAACACCAATTTGTACTGGTTTTGGTTCAGTAGGTAATTCATACTGTTCTGCTAATAATTTACCAAAATCAATACCTGATTTCCCTACACCAAAGATAAGTTTATCATATTTTAATAATCTTGGGTTTTGACCATTAACGTAAAATACTGAATTATTATCAAAATCTATAGCTGTTACTTTAGTTTCCCAAATAAACTCAACACCACCATCAACTAAAAAGTCATACCAATTTTTACCTATTTCATGTAAATAATCAGTACCAACATGCCATACTGGGAATAAACGTAAACCAAAATATGGTTTGATAAAATCTGGTTCTGCTATAGGGTTTGAACATTGTACTTCTTCTGGTTTAGGGTGGAAACGTTTAAAATTATTAATTACCTGATCAAATAATTCCATTGCTTTTTCTTCTCCACAATATTTAGATAATTGACCACCAATTGAAGTATGATAAGTTAATTTACCATCAGACCAACCTCCTGCTCCTAGAAAACCTGTCATTACCTCTTCATATGGTCTTAAATATGGATCTTTACCCATATCAATAATAGTGATTTTACCTTTAAA
>Ga0209634_1001080_pt1 | contig 20506 bp, 34 predicted proteins | sample LinPmetageLP40_FD_184043 | JGI IMG/M metagenome (GOLD analysis project Ga0209634, IMG submission 184043) | Marine viral communities from the Pacific Ocean - LP-40 (SPAdes) (version 2) | ecosystem: Environmental > Aquatic > Marine > Oceanic | place: Pacific Ocean | collected 2010-08-26 | reverse complement strand
CCCATAAACTAATCGGGAAGGGCAATTCGGCATTGGCATTTCTGCGTGCATAGTCTGACCCTCCCCTTGAGAGCGGTAGCGCATTGGCATTTCTGCGTTTGATCCTTGGCTCCCATAAACTAATAGAGGAGGGTGGACCACACCTGACATTCCTGTGGTGGATAATTGACCCTCCCCTAACTGGTGGGAGCGACCCTCCATGGGCATTGCTGCGCAGTCATGACGGCTCCCATAACTAATCATTTGTTCAGTATCTCCTCGTAAGCTTGCTCCACCTCTACTGGTGTCCAAACATCCTTGACCACTGCATCGTCTTTTTTAAGACGCTTCTGTATCGAGGACCAAAAACTCTGTTGGTGCGTATGATGCTGCGCCCTAGACTTCTCAAACGATATAGCCTTATCCAAGTCCTGACGAGTTGCCTCCCCAAGCTTCACACCTGTCTCAGGCAACCTGAGTGTCTCAAACAAATCTTTCGCATACATCTTCATCGTGTTCTTACGCGATACATTCGGTGTCGATTTCTCTCCCTTGCTCAGAACGTGCTTCTTGAACAAATGACGATCCAACGTCGGACGTACAACCGTGTCCCAATGTGCGATCTTCTCCAAGTATCGAGCCGTTGCCTCCGTCCGCAACGCTTCATCCGTCTTGAGCATCTCAAGATACCTGTCCTTGGCTTCGGTTGCATTGGCAGCATCTGCCCACGCTCTCTCCACCGCTAAACGTACTAAACTAATTCTCTGGTTCATTACTCACCTCCTGTTAAATAAATTGTTTTCATAGATGTCCGCTACTTCAACATCCTCTTCTTTCGCACCCACAAGGAGCGAAAACTCTTTTCTTGCTTGGCTGACCGCTTCACTCAAATCGTTAGCGTCAACCATGATAGTTCTACTTACCATGCCCTCACATGTTATTTCATATGTCTTCATCAACTATTCCCTTGTAATCGATGCGTACATTGACACCCAAGTTGTAGATACATTCGCGTTTGAACTCTTCCAAAGCTTTGTGCATATACTTCATATCTGCAATCTCTGGTTTTTTAGGATCATGTAAGTTTATGATGTCCTCAATCCTGTCGATCACGTAGTGCATACATACCCTGTTATCCATCGCTCGATCCCTTCAAGTCTGCAATCGAGAACGTAAGTTCTCCCTTCTTCTCCAAGTGCTCGGCCTCGTTTGCTGCATCCGACAGTGCCTCCGTCAATAAATACAATAAGTCCAAGTCCTCATTCTTAATCCGCATCTGCTCCATCTCAGGCATGTGGCACTTAACCTTGTGCTCCCCATCCTTGTACACAATGCAAATTGAATTGATTGCCCTCTTCAAATCCCTCCTGTTTATAATCCTACCTTCTTCCGTCATTATTCTTCCTCCATAAATCCAGTGCCACCGCACTCCTCACAGTCCACACGTTTAGTATCCAGATATCCAACGTCCCTGTCAAAGTTTTGTGGGCGAACGAACTCAGCCTCAACCCACCCAACTCCGTCACAGTCTTCACATACCTCGGCCCTTGGACCTTGGTGCTTGTTGTAAAATACCTTGTCGAATATCTCGCTCAACATAATCTCAATCGGATCAACACTAGTCATTCTCGAACTCCTCAACATTAGGTATTGTTATGTCTAACTCACAACTTTCGGTCAGTATGTAAGCTCCCTGTTTAGCAACCCACTTCTCAATTATAGGTGCACACAGTGTGTACAATTCATCATGTGCGAATGTCGCTATCGCATCTGCACCGCTACGAGCCTCTAGATAAGCAATCGTATCTATGTGTATCTCAGTCATCAAGCTTCCTCCTCGTCTTCACATTCCTCATCCTCTGGCTCCCAACTATGGTTCTTGCCATTGGCGTACATGCCCTCGAACATACCGCCCTCGTCTTGGTAGTCAGCCTTTACCTCAACACCCAAAGCAACCAACTTATTCCACACGTTCAACGGTGGCCCCCACGCAGTCCAACAATTAAAATTAAACCATGCAGTGCAATCCATGTCGTAAGCATGATCCCCATCCGTCTCGAGATCCCCATGCACATCGACATCACAAACATCCCACTTGGTGTCCCAGTTATCTACCCTCCAGTCATACCACTGCGAACTACTGGTCTCGAAACCATACTTGTCGCTCTTAACATCTGGTGCAGCCCACAACTCAAATGGCATAGGTACAACCACATCACAGAAACGACTATTCTCTTTTAGTTCTGCATATAAATGTCGGACCAGTTTGCTCGGCCCCTTGATAGATACTTGTTGATAGCAATGATTAGGCATTTAATTCTTCCTCCATGTCATAAATTCTTGTTACAATTGAGCTCAATGCGCCCCCTAAATATTCCTTCGGACAATTCAACACCACATCTTTTACATCATATCGATTAAGTGCTGCGGCCTCACGAACTTCCCTGTTTCCCGAACAACTCTGTCCATGTGCTCGAGGAGCAGTGCGAGGTGTGTCATCCACAATAGGTTCAACCGTTTGATTGCCCACTTTATGTATGTTTAAAAACTCTAGTAAATCGTCCTTGCTTGTCGGTACATCGACCTCGCGCCATTCATTCTTAAAACCAAACTTACGCTTCGCATCTGCTTGCGTCCCGACCCATGAACCTTGGTTGTTTGTGTATAATCTCATGCGATACCTCCCTATTCGCAAAATTGTAAATCAAAAGAATAATACGGCTCAACATACCAATCAGGATTGTCGATAACCATCGAGGCATGAACCGCCCATTCAAACGGCCCTGCTTCTAGGCTCACGGTCCATTGCTTGTAATAACCTCTGGCCTGTTGCTGCTTCGGTGTCCAAATGTGGCACTCAGTCTTAGGGTCCATCCCTATGTCCTCACACCACTTGCATAGCGCCTTGTACAAAGACTTTGCCGCCCCTGCCTTGGTCTTGTATGCCTTGGGATCCCAGTCCAAAACCATCGATCCCTCCTCCCAACAATTTATAATAAGTTTCTTAGTCATTTGTTTGTTACCTCCACAACATACTGCCCACCAGTTTGACCAGACCAAGTAAGTGCAGCCTTTTCTGCTTCTTCTCTTGTTGACCAGTATTGATTTTCAACTACTCCGTATCCTCGTACCTTGTCTCTTATGTAATACTTGCACCCTTCTTTCTCCGTTTGATCATGTATCTCCTCTACTGTGTCATAAGCTGCCTTAGTCGCATCCTCGCCATTCCACTCAACCTCCATGTCAGTAGAACCAAAGTCCGCATCATACCTCAACATCTCCTCTATCGCCTCGACAAACGAACCTTGGTCCTCGAGCAAGAATGGCTCCATGCCAAAGTCCGTTTCAAACCATCCCTCAAGCATCTTCTAGCTCCTCCTCTTCTTCAGCCTCATCAATGATCCCATCAAGACAAGCCCATGCAGAAGTCACCAAACAAGCATACGCAAGTCGGCAAGCAATAGCTCCAAACGTATCCCCCTTTTGTGAGATGCCTCCTATGTCATCCAGATAATCCTCGCCACAAGTAGTGTCGTTAGCAGCACAGAAATCTATCGCCTTGCCATAATAGATCGATAGCTCATGTCCGTCGCACGTCTCCTGAATGAAATCGATTGCTGCATCTCGGTCCTTGGTTTCTTGCCACGCCTCGTCAGCGATCTCGTAAGCTTCTTCTGATAAACTGTAAGACATTCTCAATCTCCTTATGTTGTCTCATATAGTACCATATAATATCATCTGTCATTATTACAAGGGGAGGAGCGAAAATAATTTAATTTTCTTTAATAGGGGATTTGCCCCCTATTATGTTTTTTTATTTTTTTAAAAACACGTTTTGACCGTACTCAACGTACTCAATCCTGAAAAAGTATTTAAAAACAAAAGGATAACCCTATTGTACACCGTACTCAGTGATGTACTCAGAGTACACTTGACCGTAATCAATTGCTCTAATTGCCTCGATCAAGCCATCAATAAAAATAAAAAAATAACTTTTTGCAGTGTTAGGGGGTGTTTTCCCTTTATAGACAAATCAAAATTAATCGGTGTATGTTCGTAAAAAACACAGGAGAATATTGTATGCCAAGTATTAAGGCAGGGGTCGAAGACAAGCATGACCGGAAAATAACAAGTAGGCAGATGAGTTTTGCAAGATACGTTGTTGAGGGGATATACAGCAACGTTGAGTGCGCTCGTAAGGCAGGGTTCAAGTCCGATCTGGCTGTTGAACACGCTTCACGTTTGCTCAATGGGAGAGACTATCCGCACGTTGTTGAGTACATCAATGAATTGCGAGAGGAACGAGAAAGACGGTACGGAGTTACAACTATTGGTCAACTTGAAAGACTGTACGAGTTATCGAAGGGAGCCGAGGATGCAGGGCACTTCTCAGCAGCAATTAATGCGGAGAAAATACGTTCTGCCTTGGGTGGTTTGACCATCGATAGAAGAGAGACAATCAATACAATTGATCAACTATCGAGAGATGAAATAACAACACGACTAGCAGCATTACAGAAACAATACCCTCAAGCATTTCAGATCGAGGCAGAGTACAAGGATATTACACCAAATGAGCAAGGGACCAGAGGCGAACTTTTGGAAATCGATACGTCAGAACCTACCGAAGAAGTGGTTCGCAACGCGGATTGAAAACAAGCACGGAGGGGGCATACCAGACCTTCACATCGTTGCTGATGGCGTTCCATTCTGGTGCGAGTTGAAGACAACCAAAAGCAATAAACCAAAACTATCTCCTCATCAAATCGCTTGGAATATGGCATATTGGGCTCGAGGTGGGGCAAATTTTTACTTAGTAAAGTGCCTCTCTACAAGAGACATACTTTTGTTTGAGGGCAACCAAGGACCGAGTTTGGCGGAGCATGGGATCAAGGGTTCTGAGGGCCATAGGTTCAAGGATCTTGGGTCGTTGTTTGAAGCCCTGCGGCCCCACGCGGCGCGTATCTTGAAGCTCGAGCCAAGCCCTGCGGCCCCACGCGGCGGTTTTTCTAAACGAGCGACGAGGAACGAGGAGCGAGCTACTATAAACTGAGTCGCTTGCGACACTATTCTTTTACCGCGTCATTACGCGGAATGCGATTCGCCATAGCGAACGCACATTATGATAGTAGTGAAGTAGGGAGCCGAAGCCCCCTCTCCTTATTGAAACAATGTGTTGTATTCATGGTCGCGTAAGAACGTACCAAAAGGTATGTCGTATTCTTGTGCGAGTTCCCATTCGTCACGAAACTGTTGAGCATCATCTCCCTGTAGGGCGAATGACCAACCTGCTTCGTACTCGTGAACTTCAAGTGCCCAACCAAGATCTTTCATTGTATAACCACCTATCGTCATTATGTGAGCCTCCATATTCTGAATTGTTTACCTTCGGATCGGGTAGTTACTTCGTACCCTAATCTTTTGAGCGCGTTGGTTAGTGCTGCTCGTTTACTCTTGTCGTCAACTAGGACGCTGTCTCCAACGCCCATGTTGCTCGATACTTCGTTCCAGATATCGATTTTGTGATACTTACGTGGTACTGGTATATTCTTATCGATCTTCATGAAACATCCTCTGCGTAGTTGTGAAACAGCCCTTGTTTGCTTTCCATCCCTTTCATGTCGCTAATATAAAAGTGCTCTTCATCTCCGATGGGCATCATCTTTTTGGCACCGAGCACGAGATACTGTTCTCCTTTCCGTTGTGCCACGCCCCATCGTCCGTACCCAAAGACTGATAGGATACCGTTGATACGATCTCTGGTGGTGACGGTGGGCCAACCTGCCAAGCGAAAGCCGATGTCGCCATCGAGTGTGCGCCATGCGATAAAGTTGTCATGTAGCCAAACGACATCTCCGTTGGTTCTGGTACGAGCAGCCGAAGCGGGTCGTCTGTTGTAAAAAGCCTTTGCGATTTTATGTGTCTCTTGTCTCATCATGTTCCTCCTTGAACTGTTTAATTGCTTGCTTCTTCGTGTATCCGATGTATCGACGGGTAACCAAGTACCCGCCGACCATTTCAGAAATCACGACCATCCCACTGTGGGGTACGATCTCGACTGTCATTACTTGATGTCGAAAGTCATGTAAGGGACACCGACAGTGATGTCTGCTAGTGCTACTTTGACTCGTTCTTTGAACCTGTCGTCCTCCTCCTCCTTTTCTTCTATATGATCGTCAATCATGGTGCCGATCTCGTAAGAGTGATCGTGGATATCGAACTCATAGTAGTCACTGAAGTCAAAGTTGAGCCGCATCCAGTCCGTGATCTGCTCGTCGATATCCGCACTGTTGCCGATATCGTCCGAGTGTTCCTCAATCATTTGCTTCATCCTTTCCTTGAGGCGTGGTTCGATAAGAGCCATGATTACATCTGCAACCTTGAGCAGTTGGTCTTCGTTGTGCATTGGTGAACGTTCGATAATGTCAGTCATGTGATGTCTCCTCTTTTGACTGTTTGACGGCAAGGTTGAAACCCATTGCCGCGACTACGATTAGGTGGATACGATCCTCACGTGGGTGAAGATCGATCCAGTCATTTAGCTCTTTCCAACTACTTGGAGTGTGGAATGCGCCGAGCTCGGTCATGAAGCCTCCTTTACTTCTGGGTAAGTGATCACGTCGTCCGTATATGTTGAACGATTCTCAACACGGTTCAGGCTCTCTTGAATCATGACCCGTCGCCCTGTGATCAGTTGGTTCAACAACTTACGATCTGCTGAGTATTCACTATGTGGACCAGTCTTCATGATAGCCTGGATACAGATATCAAGATCCTGTTCTGAGAAATCGAATTGACCTGTGATCTGTGTGTTAGTGTAAGATAATTTAGCCATGATGGGCTCCTATAAAAAGTTAAGTTTACAACACTCACATATTTGTGGTGCGCCGTTTTTCTTGCAATTTGATTGATCGCACCAAACTACAAAAAAAATAAAAGCGCGAAGCACAATTGAAAGTAGTTTGGGAATGGTCAAGGTGAGTATATTACTGCACGTTAGAGCCACTGCACTTACGTACAGTAATATACTCACCGACCCCCTTTGAATACTTGGAAAAGGGGGTTGACGATGCATCAGGTCTAAATGCCTTAACGGGGTTATAACCACAAATCATGTGTGTGTGTAAGAAACAGTAGTCATGCACCTAACGAGCCGGGATTAGAAGTCGAGCCACTGCACGACTACCTAATCACGAATAGCTCGGTAGACTGCATACGGAACAACGGCAAGCAATTTGACCCTACCTGTTTGTGAGCAAACATGATCCTCATCTAAAAGGATCATGTGCGTCGAACGGACAGAAGGGTCTACTAACCGAATCGCGCACCGAAGGAACAAAGACAATCACGGGCGTAAGTCCCGTGTCACTTAACTGCAATTGCTCTATTTGTGGTGCGCCCTCCGTGAGAGGTTGATTCGGGTAGAGGAATCGAGTTCGGCTGTTTAAAGCCTTACTAGGATTCAGCAGGAGTGTTCGAGCTTTGCCCAAGCAAAGTCGTTAACGTATGCTGAATCCACGATCCTCTCTGGGTGCAATGGTTGCCTTCCTAACGCGATAGCCGAGGAGACAGTCGAGCTACTGCACGACTGACACGACGAGGGAACGATACTCACCCGTAAGGGCCGAGACTACTACAGGCTCGGTTCATGAGTAGCGCGGTCATCGCCATAAAGCATTTGTTCCCACCAAAAAATAAAAGGTTGAGACCTAAACTTTTCTAGATAATCCTAGACACCCCGGGGGTATAGAAACAGCTTACCCAGGACATAGGACCGAGATTGCAATACACCTTTGTAAACTACAGGCAATAGGGGTTACTGTGGCGAAAGCGGTATGACATTTTGTACGGACCGAGACCCCCACACCCCCTTATTTGTGGTACGTCTCCTGTGTGTGCGCCCTATAATGTTGGTTTTGTAAATTCATTCGTGTATAATACCGTTTAAGAACATAAGGAGAACATCCATGGCCCGAGATTATAGGTCCGAGTACGACAACTACCATTCGTCCGCAAAGCAGAAGAAGAACCGAGCAGCGAGGAACGCGGCCCGTGCAGCTATGACCAAGAAGAAAAGGGTTAAGAAGGGTGATGGGAAGGATGTGACGCATAAGGATGGTAATCCGAGGAATAACGGAGAGGGCAATTTGGGTGTATTGTCTAGGAGCAAGAACCGCAGTTTCAAACGGACGAGACGGGCGAAGAAGGCTCAAATTCACTGAGAAAAAATTGCGGGTGTATTTTCATTTGGGTTTGTTGTAAAGTATTGTTGTAACAACGGAGCGTGGTCCATGAGCTTTTTAGATTTTTCAAAAATTCTATCGAAAGATAAACAGGTTCCTCGAAAGACTGACATAATGGGTCAGCCGCATTATTTGGCGTATATAAATAAAGAAGAGGGTCAGCTTTTAAAAGATCTTGGTGGTTCGGGTATTCCTGGTCCTGGGGGCATTCCTGCATATCCTCCTTCAACGCAGAGTGGCGCGGGAGCCAATGTTGCTCCAAGCACTTCTTCGTCGAGTGGCTCCTCTGCGGCTTCTAGAAGAAGAAAAAAAGCAGCACAGGCGGCGGCAGCAGCGGCAGCTAAAGCTTTAAGAGAGCAAGAAAGAATAGACGCAGCGGCGGCGGCAACTCAGTTATCTGATTCAGCGCAAGCTCAAGTTGGAAACGTAGAACAGGATGAGAATGGAAACTGGTACGCTGTAGTTCAAGTAGACAACTCTAATGCTCTTGGACGGGATTACAGCATTGATCCGAAGAACAACAGCGCGGGACCGACATTTGGTTACAACGTATCTGACAAAGTCGAGACACTTTTTCCTGACGAAGTGGAGGCTGCGGGTGGGTCTTCTGATTTTGAGGGAAGTATTAAGGATATATTCAAGGACACGGATGTAGATTCGTTGGGTTATGATGCTGCAACTGGGACGTATAGTACGCCTGTTGTTACACAAACAGATATCGCCCAACCTGGGGACTTGGATATACCCGAGGTTACGACTGAAACATTAGACAGGGCGGACGGGACACCTGTTTTAAGTATTGACGAGATTGAGAAGTTAGCGACGGAAGCGATAGACGCTGCTCCTGTTGAAAGCGTTATATCGACTGGAGGTCCGGGCACCTTTGCTCCTGGTTCTTTGCCTGCTGCCGAGGGGGATGACTATACTCCTACGTCGGATCAATTGACTGCACAGTTAGAGGAAGCGGGACTGGATGATTTAAGGACCGACGTTTCAGATGTAGATTTCAGCACTACGGCTACGGGACAAGACTTTGATTTAGCTTCTGCATTTGATTCCTATGACACACAAGGAGGAACCTCTTCTTTTATTGATAACGAATACAGCACTCCAGTGGCTGATCAGTTTGGTTACGAAGACACGCTCCTTGCACCTGGGACGGGTGGATTAGGTGGAGACGAAACAGTAGGCGGTTTCACAGAAGAGGGATTAGCGGACGAAGTAGCTAAGTATACAGGAAGCGAAGATCCACCGGGTGTGATAGCGAGTGCTTCAGAAATATTAAACTACATAAAATCTAATCCAGATCTTTCTCTTACGGAAGTAGCGCAGGGTTTAGGTTATTCTTCTGCGGGTGGCTTTATGGAGGAACTTGCTCTTCGTGCCCAAGGCACGGGAACCATGATTGATGACGCTTTGAATTATCTTGCAGGAAAAAAGTTAATTCGAGATGCGGCAGTTATAAATCCTGAATATGCTGACAACTTAGCAGGCTTAGAAGACTTGAGTGGTTTAGACAGATTGGCTCTTGAGACTCGAGCGGCTGAACTAGGTGTTCCAGTGGCCTCGCTCCTTAATCCTTTAATCAGTGATTCTACTGGTGCTTCGATACCAATGTCAGTTATCCAAGAGGGTGGAGAGTATGGGATAGGAGAGTACCTTCTTGGTACAATGGGAGAGTACAATCCTGCCACTGGTAAAGTTGAGGGGGGAAGTGGAATTGCTGCCTCTCTTAATGAAAAGTCTGGTGGTTTGTTTGCTAGTTTACCTGAAGATTACAGAGATGCGATCATACAAGGGATGCCTGATCCTAACAACATTGGTTTCACGATTGGTGGAAATCCTATTACAGACCCAAGTTTATGGATGTTGGATACAGCGATTCAAGAAGTTGGAGGCTTGTTGGTTGATGGGATACCCATGCTTATTAATGCGCCAGTTGGAATTGCATTAAGTTTGCAACAAAACATTGCGGAAGCGGGGGCCGCTGCATCGAATGACGTTGCGGATCAAATGGATGCTCTTCGTGGCACAGCTTTCAAAGATTTATCGGACGAAGAGTTTAAAGACGCAAAAGATGCTGCGATGACTCAAGGTTTTTATACGGCGGGTTTATCGGGTGGTGTTGTTGATACGATGTCTGCTGCCCTAGCTTTGGGTGCTCCAAAGATTTTTGTGAAAGCTTTGCCTGGAGTTCTAACAAGGGTTTCGGCTGTTCTTGGAAGTGAGTTTCTTGCGGGAGGTATGGAACAAGGCTCTGTAAATCAAGCGGTTATATCTGCTATGAAAGCAGAGGGGTTGAACCCTGAAGATTATGGTGTCGATTTACTAAACGGTACGTTCAACGCAGCATGGTCCGAGATGTTTGGTTCTGGACCTGCGGCTGTGGGTACAGCTTTCCAAGGAAATGCAGCGGGTAATGTAGATACTGGAGCAAGCACTGCGGGTTCTAGTTTACCCGTAGGAGCCGGACAAGACAACAATCCAAACGTGGGACCAGATCTGATTGCCTCACAAGGTTTGAATACGATTGAGAGCAACGATGTTACGGACAGTAACGGTGTTGTTTATGGTGTAGATACAGCGGTGGATGCGAACGGAAATACTTCGGTTACTGTTACGAATAAAACTACGAACACTTCAAAAACTACAAATGTTGCAAATGGGAACACGAATGTTGTTAGTGTGGGATCGGACACCAGTGTGTTTGTGGACAGCACCAATACAAACAACTCGAACACTGTAAATGTTAGTACGTTAAGTCCTGGTTCTTCGGTTAGTATAGGTGGAGGAGAAAACTTATTAGGTGGGGATAATGACACAGAAGTCCTAAAAGCTACGGGAACAGATGATGCAGTTGCGGGAAGCAATATCGTTAATAATGTGGATGTTTCGGGAACCGGGATTACAGGGGTAATACAAGGTGGTGCTACTGGTGATGGCACGAGTACTGCAAACTTAACACTTGTTGGAAATTCAAGCGTCAACACGAATGGTGATGTTACAATTACGACTGTGACAGATGCAAATGGGAACGCGACAGTTAGCACAACGAACAACGTCACTGGGGAAAGTACCACTACGAATGTTGCGGTGGGAAATTCTACTTCTGTAACAAACGGCAACTCAACAGTTAACATTAACGCGGAAACAAACGGAACGACCACACAGGCTACAGACAATACAGTAACCACTGATAACAACACCACCACAGATAATACAGTAAACACTGTTACTACAGTTGAAGAACCAGAGTATCTGCCTGGAGACACGGATGTAACAGTTCCTCCAATTGAAACGGTTTTTGTTCCTGAAACATCATTTACACCTGGAGGTGATGACACAACAACAGGTGATGATGACGAAGTACCGCCTGTTGGTGAGCAAGCACCGGGATACACGTCTGGAATAGCGGGATTATCTGGAGCGAGACCTACGGTTGCGCCGTATTATCAGCCACAACAAACGGGTCAATATTCTTTCTACGTGCCACAACCGGGAGTGGATCAAACAGTTCCTGCGGGACCAGTTATGTCAGATCCAACGTCTTACTTAGCACCTACGGCGAATCCACAATATGGGTATGGATACATTGCTCCGAATGCGGAGCTTGAGTATTTGAGAAGACTAGCCGAGATTCAAGGCACGGGGGCCGAGAAGTTACCTTCTGAAAACCTGATGGATGGCTCATGAATCTACAAACACTTCCTGAAGAAGCGTTAAAAGAAATCTTAGCACTGACTGAGGCTAAGAAAACATTAGATTTGAGGGAAAAAGCGCAAGATTATTTCATGCCCTTTGCGCATCATGTGTATGAGAACTTTATTGAGGGTAGGCACCATCGAGTTATTGCGGAAAAGCTTGAGCAAGTGGCGCAGGGTAAGTTAAAACGTTTGATCATTAACATGCCTCCTCGTCATTCTAAGTCTGAGTTTGCTAGTTTCTTGATGCCTGCATGGTTTTTGGGTAGAAACCCTAAGTTAAAGATTATTCAGGCTACTCACAATACTGAGTTAGCTGTTCGTTTTGGTAGAAAAGTGAGGGACTTGATTGATGATCCGGCTTATAAAGAGATTTTTCCGAATACTCACCTTAAAGAAGACAACAAAGGTGCAGGTAAGTGGGGTACAGACAAAGGCGGAGAGTACTTCGCGGCGGGGGTAGGTGCTGCGGTGACTGGTCGTGGTGCGGATTTGTTTGTTATTGACGATCCACACTCGGAACAAGACGCTATGAGCGAGAGTGCATTCGACAATGCGTATGAATGGTACACTTCTGGACCTCGTCAGAGGCTTCAACCGGGTGGTGCAATCATAATTGTTATGACTCGATGGGGTAAAAAGGACTTGACAGGCCGTTTGATAGCGGCACAGGGCAGTGATGTCATGGCAGATCAGTGGGAAGTGGTGGAATTTCCTGCGATTTTACCGTCAGATGACCCATTATGGCCTGAGTTCTGGGAGAAAGACGCTTTACTGGGTATAAAAGCGTCGTTACCTGTAGGAAAATGGAATGCACAGTGGCAACAAACGCCAACTACGTCCGAATCGGCCATAGTTAAGAGAGAATGGTGGCAATCTTGGGAAAAAGAGTCTATTCCTCCTATTAAATACATTATTCAGTCGTATGATACGGCGTTTTCCAAGAAAGAATCAGCGGATTACAGCGCGATTACGACTTGGGGGGTGTTTGAACCAGATGAAGGTGGGGCAGATAACTTAATTCTTATGGATGCACGGCGAGGTCGTTGGAATTTCCCCGAATTAAAAGAGATTGCTTATGATGAGCACGAGTATTGGGAGCCTGACATGGTGATTGTAGAGGCAAAAGCGACGGGTACACCCTTAATTGACGAGTTACGTTTACGTGGAATACCTGCTTTGGGCTTCTCTCCGGGCAAAGGAAAAGATAAAATAACTAGAATGCACATGGTTGCGCCATTGTTTGAAGCGGGTGTAGTATGGGCACCAAGTGATAAAAAGTTTGCAGATGAGGTAATTGAAGAGGTAGTGTCATTTCCTAATGGCGATCATGATGACTTTTGTGATAGCATGACACTAGCATTAATGCGTTTTCGTCAGGGTGGGTTTATTTCCTTACACGGCGAGAACGAAGAAATTGACGAGTATCGTCCTAGACGGGAGTATTACTAATGGCATTGCCACCACTTGTAGATTCAGGGATTAGACCCGAAGACATGGCAGCAGACGCAACGTCTGTTGATGTATCTGTGCCACAGCCCCAAGACTTTACTGGTGGGGCGGAAGTTATAAGCGATGGACAGGGCGGAGCGATAGTGCAAAGTTTGGCAGACATGATAGCCGCAGAGGAAGCTGCTATACCTGAACCCAGTCACACGGATAATTTAGCGGAGTTTTTAGATGAAGCGTATCTTGGAGAAATTTCATCGGATCTTAGGGGCTCCTATGAGGATGATATGGAATCTCGTTCTGAGTGGGAAGAGACTTATACAAAAGGTTTGGATCAGCTTGGTGTCAAGTATGAGGAGCGTAGTCAGCCGTTTGAAGGAGCTTCTGGGGTCACGCACCCGTTAATTTCAGAAAGCGTAACTCAGTTTCAGGCGCAGGCATACAAAGAAATGCTACCTGCGGGTGGTCCTGTTCAGACACAGGTTCTTGGTTTGCAAGATGCAACCCGTGAGGAGCAGGCTTCTCGTGTGAAAGACTTTATGAACTACCAGATTACAGAGGTCATGGAAGAATTTGACCCTGATATGGATCAGTTGTTGTTTTATTTACCGTTGTCTGGATCTTGTTTTAAGAAGGTTTATTTCGACGAAGCGAAACAAAGACCTGTTTCTAAGTTTGTTCCTGCACAGGATTTAGTAGTATCTTACGCAGCTTCTGATCTACAGACGGCTGCACGGGTTACACATGTTCTGCGTATAGACGCTAATGAAGTTCGTAAAATGCAGATTGCAGGATTCTACAGGGATGTAGAGTTAAGTAAGAACGACGACGAAGAAAACGAAGTACGACAGAAGATCGATGAGATACAAGGAACTTCTCGTGGATATACAGATGATGTGTACACGATACTGGAGATGCACGTGGATTTAGACCTTGAAGGGTTTGAGGACATAGCTCCAGATGGAGAACCCACAGGTATAGCTCTGCCATACATTGTTACGATAGACGAGGGATCAGGGAAGGTTCTTGCGGTTCGACGTAACTTTGAGGAGGGTGCTGATCTAGCAAAGAAGCAACAATATTTTGTTCACTACAAGTTTATGCCAGGTCTAGGCTTTTATGGCTTTGGTCTGATCCACATGATTGGTGGTCTTGGTCGTGCGGCAACGAGTATCCTTCGACAGTTAATCGATGCGGGTACACTTGCAAACCTCCCGGCAGGATTCAAGGCCAGAGGCGTGAGGGTTCGTAATGATGACGAGCCGTTACAGCCGGGTGAGTGGCGGGACATTGATGCACCTGGGGGCAACATAAGGGACGCACTTATACCGCTTCCGTATAAGGAACCTTCGGGTACACTTGCACAGTTGCTAGGATCCCTCATAGATAACGGAAGACGGTTTATATCACTAGCCGATCAACAAACGTCAAACATGAACCAGGAGGCTCCTGTAGGCACTACAGTGGCTCTATTGGAACGTGGTATGAAAGTCATGTCTGCTATTCACAAGCGTCTTCACTACGCTCAGAAGAACGAGTTCCGTATACTAGCTAGGATCTTTAGAGATAATCTACCGCAGGAATATCCGTATGATGTGGCAGGAGGGGACCGTAAAGTTATGGCCTCTGACTTTGATGGTCGTGTTGATGTGGTTCCTGTTAGTGATCCAAATATCTTTTCTATGGCACAAAGGGTAACATTGGCACAGACGCAGCTACAACTTGCTCAGTCTAATCCACAAGTACACAATCTACACGCAGCGTTTCGTCGTATGTATCAGGCTCTCGAGGTTCAAAACATTGACGAGATATTACCTCCCCCACCACAGCCACAGCCATTAGACCCTCTTATTGAGAATGCTCGTGCCTTGACTGGGGAGTTATTGATGGCCTTTGACGGTCAGGATCATGACGCTCATATCGAACTGCATGTTATGTTTATGAAGACTCCTATTGTTATGACCTCTCCACAAGTCATGGGGATATTGATGGGACATATTCAAGAACATATATCTAAGAAAGCTCGTGAGATGGTTGTAACGGAGATCCAAGGACTTATCTCTCAGGTTCAACTTATGGCTCAGTCTGGTGCACTTGAGCCACAGGCTGCACAACAACAGATCATGGAAGTTCAGCAGCAGATGCAAAACCCAGAGGAGCTAGAGAAAGCAGTAGCTCTACAGGAGATGCAGTTGATGAACGAGCTTATGCCGAAGATTACGCCACAAGGAGAGGATCCAATGAAAGATCCACTTGTACAAATTAGAATGCAGGAACTTGGTGTAAAACAACAAGACATGCAGCGTAAATCGTTAGATGACGCAGCGCAGATTGATCTAGAGATGCAGAAGATGCAGCAACGGGCTACTACTGATTCCGCTAGAATTGAAAGCATAGAAGAAATAGCAGATCAAAGAAACGACACTAATCGTGAACGTATAGAAGTTCAGCGTCAAAAGATGCAACGAGGTGGTTAATGGACCCCATAACTTGTGTGGCTATGGCAACGGGCGCTTTTAAGGGATTAAAGGCGGCTATTGGTGCAGGCAAAGATTTACAAGACATGACGGGACAGCTTGCCAATTGGGGCAAGGCGTTCAGTGATTTCACAAATATAGAAGAGCGGGAAAAGAACCCTCCGTTTTGGAAGAAGACGTTTAGGGGGTCTGACGAAGAGACTGCTTTAGAGATCTTTGCTAACAAGAAAAAAATGGAACAGATGAGAGAAGAGATTAAGGACCACATATCTTGGAACTATGGTCCGAGTGCTTGGAAAGAAGTTTTATCGATAGAGGCTAGAATGCGTAAACAGAGAAAAGATGAGTTATATAGAAAACAAGAGCAGGTAGATGCTTTGATAAATTTTGCAATAGGGTTTGTTATATTTGGTGTAGGTGCTGCTTTATTGTTTGGGTTGTTTTATCTTTGGGGTAGCAAGCAAGGTAGGTGGTAAATGTGGGTTTTACTTTGGGTTCAATTAACAACAAGCGCAGCTACTGGTGGTGACTTTGAACATTATCACGTAGGAAGTTATACTAAACAAGAGGTGTGCGAATTAGCAAAAGAAGAGGCTAAAGTTCTTGTAACGAACGAAAAATCAAAAATAGTGTGCATTAAAATAGAGTTGTGACATTTAGAGAATGTCACGGTAAATACATAGTATATGACAAATCTGGTAAAGTTGTTATAATCACGCGGGAAAAAAGAATAGCGATTGCGTATGCGAGGTCTTTGAAATGACAGAGTTTGATAAAGTAGATCTTAACAACAACGGCGTTATAGAACGCGGCGAGTGGAATAAGATAGCCTTAGAAGACCGTCGATTAGAAATGATTGATCGTGATCTTAAGCGTAATGCAGAGCGACGTTTTACAGGCTTTGCTCTTATGGGAATGTTGATCTACCCGTTCATCATCTTGCTTGCTTCGGTGCTTGGATTTGACAAAGCGGCAAGTTTAATAACAGATATAGCAAGTGTATATGTCATAGCAGCCTCTGGAGTGGTTGCAGCTTTCATGGGGTTTAATGCTTATTCAGCAAAGGCTGAGAGCAAGAAGACCAGTATACAGATGGAGGAAAAGTAATGTTACAATCTATAATAGGACCGATAGCAGGTTTAGCGGGTAGTTGGCTTGATGCTAAGACTCAAGCTCAGACAGCGAATGCTAAACTAAAACTTACTGAAGCCGAAGCTAAAGCCAAGATAATGCTTAGTAAAGAAACAAGTGTTGCCGATTGGGAACGCATTATGGCGCAAGGCTCTCAGTCGAGTTGGAAAGACGAATGGTTCGTTATTGTCCTGTCTATCCCACTTGTTTTGGCGTTTGTCCCAGGCACTGAGGGTTGGGTTGATAGCGGTTTTGAACAACTTTCCAAAGCACCTGACTGGTATTTTTATAGCTTGGGTATAGCAATCTCTGCATCGTTTGGTGTCAGGGGTGTACAGAAGTTCTTTAAGAGGTAGTTATGGAACAGACCATAGAAAACTTTACTGGCACAAAGAACGTTGAGATTAATTCAGTGTCCAGTCAAGGAGATGTTCAAGCAGGGATTGAGTTTATATATCATATGCGGGAACATTTGTTGGACGTAGGAGTTGCTACTGTATTTGCACTTACTGTGTACGGCTTGATTTTATTTATGAAAGCGAAGATAAAATGATGAATAAAAGAAAAAAAGCTACGGTGAAAAAAGTTATAAAAGGCTTGAACAAAGCTTCTAAACTTCATGCTAATCAAGCTAAAAAACTAAAGAAAGTTTTGAAAGGTAAGAAGTAATGAGTGAAGCATTAAAAACATTACAGGAAAAGATAGGATCTACACCAGATGGTTCGTTTGGTCCTAACACTGCAAAGAAGATCTGTGACCACTACGCTTTAAATCCAGAACGTGGGGCGCATTTTCTTGGGCAGCTTGTACACGAGAGTGGTACGTTTCGCTATACAGAAGAGAATCTAAACTATAGCAAAGAATCTATACTGGGAGTATTTGGCAAATACTTTAAGTCGGAGAGCGATGCTGAAAGCTGTGCCCGAAACCCACAAGCTTTAGCAGACCGTGTGTACGGTGACAGGATGGGCAACGATGGACAGGGTTATCTGTGGCGAGGACGCGGATTTTTACAATGCACTGGCAAAAATAACTATTCTCAATTTGCAGCGGATATGGATTTGTCTGAAGTAATGGAAGATCCTGACTTAGTCGCTACTAAATTTCCTATGGAATCGGCTATCTGGTTCTTTCACAGGAATAAACTCTGGGATATATGTGATAAAGGGGTTGATGACGAAACCATCAAAACGATCACTAAAAGAGTTAATGGTGGCTATAATGGTTTGAAGCACCGTAAAGAAGAGACAAATAAAATTTATAAATGGTTATCCTGAAGGAGGATTCTATGGCAGTTCCCGTACCAAAAAAGACCCCCAAGTTACATAAGAAACCAAAACGTAAACCTCTTAGAAAGTCGTTAAAACCAAAACCACGTCCAGAGGGAATAGACGTCTCACCCAACGCTGAAGCAGGAGATCAAGCTCATGTTAGGCAGGGGGACGTAAGAGATAACAGCGAAAGAGGACAAACATATTAATGGATGTAGTTGACTTAGCTAAATATTTGTATAAAAAATTAGAAGAGCGCGAAAAAGATATTGCAAGTGCTCTTTCTCACGGTTCAGTTCAGAACTGGGAGCAGTATAAAATGTCGGTGGGAGAGATACGGGGACTCTCTTTTGCTCGAGAAGAAATCAAGTCCCTGCTGATGGAGAAAAACGTAGACGATGTCGAAGACCTTATATCTTCCTGAACATCTTGCGCAGAAAGTTAACAAAGAAAAAGAAGGGGTTAAGTCCTCTGATTCTTTGAATAGCGCATATGTTGACGCTAATGAACGGGTGTTAGACCCGTCCCTCTTAGACAAACCGTTACTCGAAAGACTCCCGCAACCAACTGGTTGGCGGGTTTTAGTTATGCCGTATCAGGGCAAATCTAAAACTGCGAGTGGCTTATATATCCCTGATGAAGTGAGAGAACGTGAGTCCGTAGCTACGACTGTAGCATACGTGATGAAGGTTGGACCCTTGGCATACAAAGATCCAGATAAGTTTGGGTCTGAGTGTGAGCCGTGGTGCAAGGAGGGTCAATGGGTTTGCATTGGTCGTTACTCTGGTTCTCGATTCAAGATTGATGGTGGGGAGGTTCGTATAATCAATGATGATGAAGTCATTGCTACGATCCTTGAGCCTGATGATGTTAAACAAGTATAAGGGGATAAGTCATGGTAGAAGAAAACGAAGTAGCAGAAGAAATCATTATAGAAGCACCCGAGGAGGAGACCTCGAAGGAAAAAACAACAGAAGCTTCTTCAACGGAAGTTACGATTGAATCTGAAGAGGCTCCCAAAGAAGAAGAGAAAACTCAAGAGGATGAGTTGGATTCTTACAGTAAGGGTGTACAAAGTCGTATAAAGAAGTTGACGGAAAAGTACCGTCAAGAAGAACGTGATAAAGCCGAGGCGGTTAGACTATCTCAACAATTAATTGAAGAGAATAAGAAACTTAAAACTCGCGTTCAGTCTTTAGATTCTGGTTATTTAAATGAATATGGGAATCGTTTAGAATCTCAATCTTTGTCCGCAAAACAAATGTATAAAGAAGCTCACGAGACTGGTGATGCAGATAAGATGATTGAGGCTCAAGAGTTAATTTCTAAACTAGCTGTTGAGAGACAACGATACGATTCTGCTAAAACAAAAGCAGAGCAGCAGGCAAAGGTACAGGTTCAAAAACAAGAAGCCCCACCGCAACCTGTTGCACAACAACAACAACCTCAAGCTAAACCAGACCCTCGAGCAGAAACTTGGGCAACTAAAAATAATTGGTTTGGACAAGACAGGGTCATGACAACCGCAGCTTTTGCTATTCATCAACAACTTATTGAAGAAGAAGGGTTTGACCCGCAGAGTGATGAGTACTATACTGCGATTGATAGTCGTATTCGTAGTGAGTTTCCTCACAAATTTGAGACGGCTAAGAAAACGGGTGGGGGAAGCCAGGTCGCTTCTGCTAATTCCTCCGCATCCCGCAGTACTAAACAGGGGCGCAGGTCGGTCAAGTTATCGCACTCACAGGTAGCGATTGCGAAAAAACTGGGCGTACCTCTTGAAGAATACGCCAAGTATGTGAAGGAGTAACAAATGGCTGACACAAGAACACCGCGTAAAAGCGAAACACGAGAATCAGAATCTCGCAGAAAACCATGGGCACCGCCCAGTCACCTTGAAGCACCAGAAGCCCCACCAGGTTTCGTGCATCGGTGGATAAGAATTGCAATGCGTGGAGAGGAGGACAAGATGAACGTCCATTCCAAACTACGTGAAGGATGGGAACCCGTCCGTGCAGATCAATATCCACACTATGAAGCTCCTGTCATCGATGATGGCAAATATCAAGGAGTAATTGGACAAGGCGGACTGATGCTGTGCCGTATACCTGAAGAGACAGCGCATGAGAGAAACGAGTACTACGGGGGCCGAACCCGCGAACAAATGACTGCTGTGGATCAGGACTTGATGAAGGAACAACATCCTTCAATGCCGATTTCTAATAATCGGCAAAGTCGTGTAACCTTCGGGGGAT
>Ga0209634_1001076_pt1 | contig 20525 bp, 20 predicted proteins | sample LinPmetageLP40_FD_184043 | JGI IMG/M metagenome (GOLD analysis project Ga0209634, IMG submission 184043) | Marine viral communities from the Pacific Ocean - LP-40 (SPAdes) (version 2) | ecosystem: Environmental > Aquatic > Marine > Oceanic | place: Pacific Ocean | collected 2010-08-26 | reverse complement strand
TATTTATATTTATATTAAATTTATATTTATATTTATATTTATATTTATATTTATATTTAGGATGTAACTTAGGCTTCTGTGATCTCTTCCTCTGCTTCTTCGCCTTTTAATCTTATAACGTTACCTATATTACTATTTCCTGTAGGTTCACTTGCGAAAAAATATGGTTCACTAAGTGTTCCCTGAACTGATACACTAGTGCCTATTCTACTTGTGTTATACTTAATAAATGTTGACAGATCAGAATTCGAATTCCAAGAACCAGCTGTGTAGTCTGCTACATAAACTTTCCCACAATAACCATAAGGTTCATTATGAAAACCAGGTGCTCCAATAATACATAAATCCCCAGTATCATTTAAGTCAACTGAATAACCAAATTCGTCACCCGCAGATTCCCCAGTATATGTTACTCCTGTTTCCCATTCACTATTTATATAATTATAAATTCTAACTGTACCTCTAGCAGTATTAGGACTACTTAAAGTGGTTTCTGAGAAACCCACTGCCATAACAGTACCATCCGCATTAAAAGCAACACTATTTCCTATTTCCTGTCTATTAGAACCTTGATTATTACTATTATTAAAATTTTGTTTATTATTAACATCAAAATCTGACATATATATATATATATAGATATATTATTTAATTATTATTTTAGTAATAGTAATTTTAAGGTTAAAATTTCTTTTTCAGATAATTTTAATCCTTTTCTAATATAATTATTCATATTACCATATTCTTCGTCTATTTTTTTAAAAGCATTTTCAATATAATCTGGTTGTACTGTAAGCAATGGTAAAATTTTAGGACCATCGTTCATACTTATATTCATCTTTACGCAAACTCTAGCAAGTTGTCTATCAATTGTTCTGTTTATACAATGGTTTGAAAACATATATTCTTCCATAATAGTTTCTTTTGGAACATCTATTATAGATAGAATTAAAGCACAAGCAAATCCGGTTCTATCTTTACCAGCAGTACAATGGAAAAGAGTAGGTAAACCAGACTGAATAAATTCTTTTATAAATTTGGAAAATACCGGAGTATATTCTAAAACAAAATCTTTATTAGCATCAATTAAAAATTGGTTCATATTTTTTTTCAGTGTTCCATCTAAAATTTTATAAACTTCTTCATTTATTGATTTGTCTGCTTCAATTGGACTTTCAATATAAGTTACATTAGGTGGTAAAATATTAGGTTCTTTTGTTTTTTCGTGAAGAGAACGGAAATCAACAATTCTTTTAATTCCTATTAAATTTAATACATTTAGATCATAATCATCTAATCTTGCTAGATTGTCAGATCTAAATAAAATACCTTTTTTAACTTTTAGATTATTTTTATTGACAAAACCTCCAATAGTCCTAGTATTATAAGTATTTTTTAATTGAATAATATTATCAACTAATATTTTGTGTAAACTTTTCATTAATCTAATTAGAAAGGTATTATTTAAATTATTTAATGACAATAAATAAAAAATTTAAATTTTTCATATATTGTTCTGGGAAAACAGGTAGTAAAACTTTATATTCGGCGTTCAAAAGAAGAAATAAAAAACTATTTTATATTGTGGAATGCTAACAGTATTTAATTAAATCGTTTAGATATTAAAAATTTAATTATTTACAAATATAATGAAAACATTAGTTTGTATAAATTATTATCATTGTACTAAATTAAGTAAAAAAAAAACTAGTAGATTTTTATTAAAAAATTATAAATTAAGATATAAAATATTAGATAAAGTTATATGTGAATACGAAAATTATAAAAATCCAATAGACATTATGATTATAACTAATTCAAATGAAGGGAAAGAATTTATAAAAAAACACTTTGAAAAAAGAGTTAAATATATTAACACACCTGAAATAAATTTAATTAATGATTTATTTTTACCATACGCTTCAATTGATATAATGAGCAAATACAAAAATGAATATGACAATTTTATATATACTGAAGATGATATGATAATATCTTATAATACATTTTTTAATTGGTTAAAATATTCTGAATTATTATGGAAAAATGGGTATGTTCAATATTTCTATAGAGTTGATATTGATAATAAACTACAAGATAGTAAAGTACCTGAAGAACTTGATGGAAAAATATTAAAAAAATATGAAATCGAAATAGAGGGAATTAAATTTGGAAGATTATCACGACCATATGCTGGTTGTTGGATATTAAACAAGGAGCAATTTAATTTATATTTAAGTAATCCATCGCTTTTAAAACAAAATCATAATAATAAATGACCTAGAGAATACATTGCTTACGGATTAACTTGTGATGATAGATTATTAAATAAAGATACAGAATTTAATAAATTATGTTCTGTTAGAGTCGAAGATGTTAAAAAATGGCCAAGTCTTAAAAGTGTTGGATTAATTTGTATAGATGACAATTTAAGTATATCTTCTAATTCTAAAGTAATTCACTATAATCCAGATATTAATGATTTATAATAGAGTTAAAATCCAGCTAATTTTAATCCCAACTCTGTTAATTTATTAAATTATAAATAATAATAATTATTAATATTTATAATTTTCAAATTTTAAAATAAATTAATAGATTGTTTTATTCTGAAAATCACCCATATCAGTAAAATTTCCAAATCCTGTAAGATTGTAAAAATATCCAATCGCAGTAAAATTTTCAAATCTACCAGCACCGGTTAGATTGAAAGGACCTGTCATATTTGTAAAGTTGTGTAGACCAGACATAGTTCCATTTTTTGTCATACCTGTCATATTTCCAATTCCAGTAAGATTCAGAAAAAATCCATATCCAGAGATGTTTGTAAAAGCGCCATACCCAGTAATATATCCAATCCCTGTAACATTCGTAAAGTTTGTCATCCTTGTATGATTATATAGTGGTTGAATTGTTGTATTCTCTACATTTTCATAACAATTAGTACACTTGTAATCAACGCAAAGTGTTTTGTCGTCTTGACAGCATCCAAATTTCGTACCAGAACAACCACCGATTAGATTTGTTGAATGACAATTAGTACAATTTTCTAGGCAAGTTGTGTGAAGATCTTGACAGCATCCATATTCTGTGCCGTGGCATCCTCCAAGAATATTCACTTTTTGAGAATGAATAGGAACTGAAACAACAGAGGTGATAAGATTCAAAGCAATAATGAAAGAAAGCATTAATATAAATATGATATGTAAATTAATAAATTAAAATTCAATTTTTTTTATAATGATATTACTTCTCCTACTCCCTTTGTATTACCATCTCGGAAAAAGAATATCATATCTTTTTCTAAAAATTCTTTATGTTGACTAAATTTAAATTTAACAATAGCACTATCGTGACTTTTTAAATGGTCTATTTCTTTACTAATCATTGTAATTTGAGCAGATTGTCTTATAGGACCACAATGTAATACAGGACTATAACCGCTTTTAATAGTTGTTGAATGATGTAAAATAGTAACTCTAGCTGTAAAAGTTCTAACTATATTTTGTTTCCAATTATCTAATGAATCGAGTAAAACAAATCCTTTTTTAATTTCAGTTCTTGTTAAAGTTTCTTTTGGATTAATAAATTTAATATTAAAACAGCCTTGAACATCTGAATTAATTTCATCCACATTTTCTCTAATTGAATTATGAATACTTCTAATATTAACTGGAAAAAAGTGTCCATCTTTTGGACCTATATACATTTTTTGTTTATTACTTATAGTTTTACCTTTAACCGTACCACTAACAACTAGTCCAATTCCAGGTACATTAAAATTAGAATCAAGATATACAACAGAACCAGTAGTATCTTTTGACCATTTATCTCTTTTATCCAAGTTATAAATAATTTTATGTAAATTATTAACGTTAGTACCATTTTTATTTGAAATAGAAATAACTGGAATAATTTCTGGATTTTGAATCATATCATCAATATATGTTATAGTTTCATCATTTGACTTTTCAGAAGAACTAATAAAATATATAATTTTTCCAAAAGTTTTTTTTGTTAATAGTTTTTTTATTTTATTACATAAATTTTTATAAATTTCGGGTGGTGCTAAATCAATTTTAGTAATTACAATAACTATTGGTACTTTTAAATATAATAAAATTCCAATATGTTCTTTTGTTAACTTTGTTATACCTGTATTAGCTCCAATAACAACAATACCACGGTCTGGAAACATTCCAGTAACTCCAAAAACAGTTGTTTTTAAATATTTTTCATGTCCTGCTAGATCAATATATTGAATTACTTTTTCAGTATTGTTTTTTATATATTTTTTATCTATTTCTATATTACATAATTTTGAAACATCTGTTCTTTTTCTTGATTTAGTACTAAATAATTCGACATTTACATTTGTACTTTTATATTTAACAGGATTAAATGTAATACTACTTGTTCTACCTGTTTCTAGTTCGTGACTATGTTGTAAAACTTTATTTCTTGCTAGTCCACGACCATTATCTAGTTGTCCAGTTGTTAATACTCCAATTATAGAACTTTTACCAGCATCAACGGGACCAGCAACTGCTATAGTAATTTCACTAGAATGTGTACTTGTATTTATCATTAAAGTATAAAATATTTTATATTTTAGTAACTAATATCAATTTTTATTATATAAATTAAACGTGAGCTTTACTTTTACCAACATCTACTCTACAAATAGGACATTTGTAGTCATATTCTTCCAAGTATTCTTTTAGACATTCTTCATGAAAATAATGTGAACATGTTAATTTTATAATTTTTTCTCCTTTTTCAATATCACATAAACATATTGTACATCTATCATAACTAGCATTTTCAACTTCAACTGTTTCTAATTTATTTAAACATTCATCGTCAAGTGTTACTTGAATATCTTCTTGTGGTTCTTGTGGTGGCGGTGGTGGTATATTAAGAATATTATTAAAAATACTAGAAAAATGATTTAATTGTTGAAAAGAATTACTATTACCAAGAGGTATATTAAATGTATAAGAATATGTACTAGATATATTTTGAGGTATTTCTGGTTGAGATTCATTAAAAATATTTTCATTTAAACTATTAGAATCTTCTTCGGGTAAAATTAAATTATTATCATTAACTTCTAAATTTTGTTCTGGTGTTGATTCATTAGCAATTGGTATATTAAAATTAAATGTATCACCAATAATAGGAAAAAAATTTGTTAAATCTATTTGATTTTCTTCTTGATTTTCTTCTTGAATTTCTTCTTGATTTTCTTCTTGAATTTCTTCTTGATTTTCTTCTTGATTTTCTGGTATATTATTAGTAATATTAACTGAAATCATATCTTCTAATGAAATAGTAATTCCAAATTGATTATAAAAATCTACTAAATATACATTAATTTCATCTATAGGCATATTATTTTGTAGCAGTAGATTTTTTAATTTTTTTATAATTAAAGATTCATCAAAAGTAAAATCTTGAAATTGTAACCTAATTGCGAATAATTCGTCGAATGAATATGACATTATAATATTAATATTTTAAGAAAATAAAAGTTTAATTCAATTTTTACTATAAAGAATTACTAATAATATATATATATATGGAAATCCAAAATATAATTGATTATTTAGAATTATATTATTATAATAATATAAAAGACAATATTAATTTAGATAATATAAATGAAAAAATAACTGAAAAAATTACATTAATTAAAAATACTATATCAGAATCAGAAACTGAAAATGTTTATACTGACGAATATGTTTATAAAAAAGACTGGAATAAATTAAATAAAATTCATAAAAAAATAAAATTAAAAGAATTTATAAATAATTTACAAATTAATAATAAAGAAAAAGAAAATTTAATAAAAACAGTAATTCAATTAGTTTCTACAAATAAATTAACACAAAAAAAAACAGTTAACTATGATTCTAATGAAGGACTAATTGAGTCTATACCAAGTTTAAAATTTATTGATAATAAATATCAATTAGAACTATAATATTATGATAAATTTATTGTAATATAATTTTAATTGGAGCGTGGTCACTGCCTAGGACATTACTTAATATTTCTGATATTTTAACTTTTTTAATTAAACTTTGTGAAACCAAAAAATAATCTATTCTCCATCCTTTATTGTTGTCTCTTGAATTACGTCTATAACTCCACCACGAATATTTAATTTTATTAGGGTTGACATGTCTAAAGGTATCAATTAATTTTAATTCAGTTAATATTTTTTTAAATGATTCTCTTTCTTCATTGGTAAAACCTGCCGATTTTTTATTTGTTTTTGGGTTGTGTATATCTATATCTTCATTTGCTACATTTAAATCACCTGCTACTATAATTTTTTTATTTTTTTGTAATTTTTTTAAATATTTTTTAAATTGTAAATCCCATTCTTTCACTCTATAATCTAATCTTTGTAAAGCTTCTCCTGAATTAGGCGTGTAAACATGAATTAAATAATATTTATCAAATTCTAAAGTTATAACTCTTCCTTCATTATCATACTTACTATTATCGATACCAAATAAAACATTTAATGGTTTTTTTTTACAAAAAATAGCAGTACCACTATAACCTTTTTTAACTACACATTGACTATAATATCTATATTTATATCCTTTTATTTTTTCTCTGACAATTTCTTTAGTTTTATCAATAGGACAACTTAGTTTTGTTTCTCCAAAACAAATAATATTAGGTTTTTCTTTTTCAATTAAATCAAATAAATTATTTTTTTTTATCATTGCTCTAAGACCATTAATATTCCAGGCTATTATTTTTATTGGCATTTATTATATTACATTTTTTATTTTTAAAATATTATTTCAATATTTTATAAAATTATTTAAATAAATATTTTTATATGTAAATAATGTATTTTGCTTTATATGGAAAAAAAAAATTACTTGGTATATTTGATGATTATGAAAAATGTACTTTAACTATTCAAGGTATTGTTGGTAATAATTTTTTAAAAAATAGTGATATTAATGTTGTTTCATATTATCCAAATACTATAACAAAGAGAAATGAATTATTTTTATGTTCAAAAATAGATACAAATGATATAATTGAAGATTTTACTAGTGAATGTAGTACCCTAAATATTTTACAAGAAACTGAAAATTATGATAATTCTGATAATTATGATGATGATGATGATGATAATGATGATAATGATGATGATGATAATGATGATGATGATGAGGATGATGTTATTGAAGAAGATAGTGAAGAAAGAGAAAACAGAATTAAAAAAGAAAAGAAAATAAAAAAGAAAAAAGAAAAATTAAACTATAATATTCAGATTTTAAAAAAAAAAAAAGAACAAATAGAAGAAAAAAAAAGAACATACAAAATAGACCTTGAATTATATAAAAAATTTAAACATATTAAAAAAGAAAACGAAAACTTTGTAATACCTCCAATGTTTGAAAATAAATATAATATTTTTATAGTATTAGATAATGAAAAAAAATTAAGTTTTAATAATTTTAATTCTGTATATGAAAAAAATATAGTAGATTCTAAATATACTCGAATTTTTAGTGGTGATGGAAAAGATAGAGAATTACTAGAAATATCAGAAAGTGAATCTGAACATAATTCTGAACATAATTCTGAACATAATTCTGAACATAATTCTGAACATAATTCTGAACATAATTCTGAACATAATGAATAAAAAAATATCTAGAAATAGATAATGTATAGAGATATAGATAAAGATATTATAAATAAAAATTTAGGTAAATTAGAAGATAAAGCAGCTGAAATTGTTTTAAATAATTATGAACCTAAATTATCAGAATTAAAAGAAGTATATAAAATTATTAAAGATTATATAAAAGAAAAAGATTTTATTATTTATGGTGGTTATGCTCAGAATGCTTTAATTAAAATACACGACAAAAAAAAAGTTTTTTATAGAGAGATTGATGTTCCAGATATTGAATTTTATACTCATGAACCTCAAAAAGATTTAATTCAATTATGTGATATTTTACATAAAAAAAATTATAAATATGTTGAAGGCAGTGAAGGTGTACATAATGAAACATATAATTTATTTGTAAATTTTCACGGTTATGTAGATATTAGTTATATGCCAAAAAATATATTAGATAACTGTCCTACAATTAGAACAGAAGGAATGAGAATGACACACCCACATTTTATGTATACAGATGCTTTACGAGTTTATACAGATCCAATGACATCATATTTTAGATTATCAAAAACTTTTTCCAGATTTACAACATTAATGAATTATTTTCCATTTAATAAAGATGCTATTTATAATATTATTGATTTTAATGTAACAATATCTGAAAAGGAATATGATAATATTACTAATTTTATTAGAAAACAAATAGTAAGAAATAGTAAATTAGTTATGATTGGTTTTCATACATTTAATAGATTAATGAAAAAAGCAGAAATGCCTAAAACTCATTACATTCAAGAATATTATTATCAAGTTATATCAGATAATTATATTAATGATAGAGATAAAATTTTTAATTTATTAAACCAAAATTTTAAAAATATAACTAAAAAAAGTTATTACAAATACTTTCAATTCTTAGATAAAACAACAGAATATTATTATAAAGACCAATTAATTTTAAGATTATATGGTAATAATGAGAGATGTACTGTATATCAATATTCAAAAAAGAAAAAAATACATTATGGTACATTTCAATTAATGTTTATGTATTGTTTAATACATTATAATATGGCAACTATACGTAATAATAATTTTAACAAAAAAGTAAATATAACTATGATTACTAGGTTACTTAAAGCGCGAAATACTTATTTAGAAAAAAGAAATTTAAATGTTCTTGATGATACACCATTTGAAGAATTTACAATGGAATGTATAGGTAAACCATATAATATATTACGTGAATCTAGAATAAAACTTAAAGAAAATATTAAAAAAGGACGACAGGCTAAATTTAGATATACACCAAGAGGTAATCCTGGAAAAGTTCCTAATTATAGATTTGAAAATTCATCGGGTGAATTAAAAAATTGAAAAAAAAATAATAATAGATATATATTATAATAAGTATATGTCATTTTCCTCTCCTTTGAGTGAATCATTTGTCTCCTCTTTTGTTGCTAATATTTGGCACCCAACTGCTAATTTTGACCCTAAAAAGGATCAATATTATCAACTTGCTATATCTTGGTCAAATTATAGTACAGAAAGCATTTTTAAACTAGTTGGTCTTAAAGAGGATGTACCACGCCGTATAAATACATTAGAAACAGAGTTTGACTTGTGTTTTGAACTACCTAGTACTATTGATCATTTAACTAATAACCTATTATTCGACGATAAACCTTCAGTTATTACAACTAAAAATACACCTGAAAATAAACATTTAATAGAACAGTTTCTTTGTAGAATAGCAACTATTTTAGAAATAGAACGTGAAGAAATCACAACTTATTCAGTTGGTCCTTTTATGTATCATCCAGATAATATTTATGCTTCAAATGAAGCTCCTTTTGGAACATATAGAACTTCAAAAGTTCCATGTATGTATTTTAAACCACATTGCCAAGAAATACTTTATATTGAGTATATTAATTATGAAAAATGGGAAGAACTTGAAGAAATGCGTACAGAACTTGAAGATAAATATGATATTTATATTCAAATTCCAAAAATAGAAAATATGGAAAACCCAGGTACAATTTATATATCAGATGATGAAAAATATGTAAATAATTTAAATAATATAATGAATGAAATTTCTAAAAGACTTAAACTTTCCTACATGAATTTAGAACAATATAATCAAAAAGTAGATTTACTTCAACTTGGTTCTACTGAAAATTATATTCTTACTACTAAAGGGTCTGGTTTAACTTTTAATCCAAATGAAGTATGGACTGATTATGAGGATGATGAGGATGATGAGTATTAATTAAAAAATTCTTTTTTTCTTTATAATTTGTTCTATTTTATGTATTGCTAAAATATAACAAGCTACTCTCATTGATATATTTTCATTTATATGTTTATTATAAACATTATTAAATGTTTCTTTCATTTTATTTGCTAATTTTTCTAAAACAGTATGTTTATCCCAGTATTCACTTCTTTTATTTTGTAACCACTCGTAATAACTAACTACAACACCACCAGAATTAGCCATTACATCTGGAATAATATCAATATTATTACTTAGAATATTTTTTTCAGCATCTAAATCAATCGGTCCATTAGCCGCTTCGACTATTAATTTACAATTTAATTTCTTACCGTCGTCTCCACAAATAACTAATTCTTTAGCGGCTGGAATAACAATATCACATTCAATAGAAAAAAATTCTTCTGGTAAAATATCGTCACCGTAAGAATATTCTTTTATAGTATTATATTTTTTACAATGTTCTTTTAATTTAAATACATTAAATCCTTCTTCGCTTTTAATACATCTAGTATGATCAGCAACACCGACACAAACCATTCCTAATTGAATTAATAATATAGCAGTATTAGAACCTACATTACCAAATCCTTGAACGATAAATGTTTTACCACATAAATTAAAATTCTTTTTTTCTGCCCATAATTTTATACATTCTACAACACCAAAACCAGTTGCTTGTTCTCTACCTTTTGAACCACCACATTCTAAAGATTTACCAGTAAAAACCGCATTATTATGACTATTAGCTTTCTTCTGATATGCGTCTGTCATCCAATCCATAATTTGGGAATTAGTACCTAAATCTGGAGCAGGTATATCTCTATTTTCGCCAATATATTTATACATTACACTCGCATAACCTTTACTAATTCTTTCTAATTCATCTTTTGAATAATCATATGGATTAATTTTAATACCACCTTTAGCACCACCATATGGTATATTTTGTAAAGAACATTTAATTGTCATCCAAAATGCTAATGATTTCACTTCATCTAAATAAACATCATTGCTAAATCTAATACCTCCTTTAAAAGGTCCTAAAATATTATTATGTTGAACTCTATAAGCTTTAATCATTTTAATACTATTATTATCAAGTCTAACTGGATAATTAACAATTATTTCGTTTTTTGGAAAAGTTAAATATTCTTTTATTTCATTATCCAAATCAAAACTAGTTAATGATTCTTGGTATTGTTGTAAAACTAAATCATACAAATTCATTATATATATTTTTAGAAATATATATATAATAATGCGTTAAATATTTAAACAGTATTTAAAATAATTAATAATTTTTTGAAAATATGTATCTTGTGTATAATTTTGAGTTTGTGAAGTATTTACATTCTTATATCCATTTGGTTTTTTAAACATTTAAATAAATTTATATATATTTATTAAGTTTAAAACTAATAAAAATTGAAAATTTATAATATATTATATTATTTAATATTATAATTTATATGTCTTCTTTATTCAAAAAGAAATTTATTGTCGGTTCTATACATAAGAATAAAAAAAATCAATTTAAAAAGCATAAAAAAAAACAATTTAAAAAGCATAAAAAAAAACAATTTAAAAAGCATAAAAAAAATACATACATATATACAAATACTTCAAGTTCAGAAGGAGAAAATATGTATGTTGATCGTCCGTGTCCTGGTTGTGGTAAAAAAAATTTAATAAAAACACGTCCTGGTACTATGGGTATTGATTGTACATGTACATATTGTAAACACAAAATAGAAATTAAACAAAATGAAGAATTATTTTTAAATTTTAATACAGTTAAAAAAGTAAAAAAAAATGAATATGAATTACCGGCAGATACATATGTAGGTTTTCATCAAGTATTAACGGACGAAGGTATAACTGAACAAGAGTATCGTTGGTCTAAAAAAATAGTAACAGAAGCAATTAAACGTCTTCCTGATGATGAAAATAAATGGAGATTTACTACAGAATTTCCTAAACCGCGTGTACGTTTAGGAATAAATGAACTTGGTGAACCAGTTGTTGTGGGAACAATTAAAAATCAAAATGATATTGCTTATAATTTTAAATTTAATGTTTATCCTTTAGGTACTCGTGGAAACTTTATTTGGCAACTAGATCAAAAAGACCTACGCGAATTACTAATAAAAAGAAAACAAAAACGACTTGATGAACTAAGACAACATAACAAAACAATTCAAGAAATATTTTTAGTTCATTCTTGTGTAAAACATACAAATTGTGACGTAGCGTGTGCTAACTGTGATTTTATAAAAGCGTATAAACAAATTTCATACATACAAATTAAAAAAAAAGAAAGAAGAAAAAGTATATTAGAAGAAAAAAAAAATAAATGGTACGATGAAGATAATTTTATAGATTTAATTACAGAGTTATCGCAAATAAAAATATAATTTAATTTATTACACTTTTTTTAAAATAATATTTAATTCATTTTCTATATAATTATTATTTTTATTTACAATATTTTGTTTTTCAATTAATAGAGTATTATCAATAAGTAAAATTTTTAAAAACTCATTTTTGGATATATTATTATCATTTAAATATTTATTTAAATCAGTAATAGTATTAATATTTTTTCCATTTATTTTTGAAATAATTACTGGAAAATTAATTATATTATATTTATCAATTGTATTATTTGTAGGTATTTTACTTGTAATTATTAAATATTTTTTATCTGTATTTATATTATTTATCATTATTAATTCGGGATAATATAAAATATGATTAAGGCTTAATTCCATTATAATTAATCCACCTAAAATAATATATTTAACATCGTCAAAAGGATAATTTATAAATTTTAAAGGTACTATATCAGAATTATCTAAATCTACATTTAAACTAATTTTTTTGGTATAATTTGAATTATTTTTACTAAGATAATAAATTGATATTTGTTTTTCTGAATTTATTTTATAAATATCTTTTATATTTATTTTTTTTGTATTATATACAATTTCACCTGTGTTACTAATATTATAATTTTTACCATTAAATGTAATTTGACAAATTATATCTTCTGCTTTTATATCAGTTTTATTCAAGTTACTTTTACTAAAAATTTCACTAATTGTAATACCGCTATCATATGGGGTTTTCATTTTAATAATATCTTCCATTAAAATAGGTGATGTATTAACATATTTCAAACCTAAAAATAATGGTTGTTTTATACCTTGTAAATTTAATTTTCTAAAATTATTTACATAGTCAATTGGGATAGCAAAATTTATATTTTGTAAGCCTCCTCCTAAACCAGCATAATTTATTCCAACAACTTTATTACTACCTTTAAGTACTAATGGACCACCAGAATTACCTGGATTTATCGTAGTATCTGTTTGAATATCTCCCATAAAATGTCCATTAATATTACCTTCAGTTATTTTAATACTTTCTTCACCAAGAGGATATCCTATACCTAATGTTACATCTTGTAATTTACCTATTATAGAATTATTCAAGTTAAACCAAAACTTACTTTTAAAATCTTTAATTTTTAATTCGGCTATGTCTAATAAATTATTATACATAACAACCTCAGCATTATATAATTTATTTCCTAAAAATGGAATACTAATTAATATTTCAACATAATTAGCTATAACATGGAAATTAGTTAGTATATTTGTTGGACTAATAAAAAATCCAGAACCAGATCCTTCAATAATATCTCCTTTAGACCATGGTCTTTCAAAATTAATATCCTGTGATTTAACTTTAATTAATACAACTCCAGAATTAAATATATTAGAATTTTGATTATTATTAAACTTTTCTTTTTTTTTTTTTGAAGTATTTATTAAATAAATAACAAAAATTAAAAAAAATAGTAAAAATATAATTTTATTCATTAAATAAAGTTAGATTAAATTTAATTATATTTAATTATATTTAATTATATTTAACGTCTATTTTTTCTCTTAGATGTTTTTCTCTTAGATGTTTTTCTCTTAGATGTTTTTCTCTTAGATGTTTTTCTTTTAGATGATCTACGTCTTGATGTTTTTCTTTTAGATGATCTACGTCTTGATGTTTTTCTTTTAGATGATCTACGTCTTGGTTTATAATCATCATCATCATCATAATCATCATAATTATCAGAATCATAATAATCATAATATATTTTTTTTCTATATGGTATAATATCAGCAGCTAATAAATTTGGATATAAATTGTTACCAAATGGGTCAAAATAATTATTAGTAATTGTAGTATTTGGATTTGTTGGTAGTCTTGCTATAGGTGATGCTGATGCTCGTGAAGGTATGTAGTCTCTTGGAGGGACTGGGGGTGATGCTGATGCTCTTGGAGGGAGTGGTGGCGGTCCATGTATACCAGGTGCGTGTCCAGTATCATTTTGATAATTAGCTCCACCTTTTTGGTCTATAAAATTTTTTAAACTTAAATATTTATTTTTATATTTTAAATATAACCTTTTAAAATCTTTTTGATTATTCATATATATATACATATAAAAAAAATTTTCTATATAATATATATATATGGATCTTGTAATTTTCTATAGTTGTTTTTCAGATATTGCCGATATTATAAAATATGGTAAATTATCAGAATTAAACGCAGAAAGTAATTTAGTAAATAATTCAAACGATTTAGTAAAAGAAATGGATTTAATAGCGCATAATATTATTGTAAAATCATTACAACAATATAATAATATTATTGGATTTATTTCAGAAGAAAGTCAATCTGTTGAATTTTTAAGAGAACCTTTTAAAAATAAAACTAATTATATTATGGCGTTTGATCCAATAGATGGTTCTAAAAATTTACTATCAAATATAACAGTTGGTACAATTTATTGTTTATACGAATATGATTATATTAATAATAAATTAACTAAGATTGTTGAAGCTGGCTACTGTTTATATGGTCCACGTGTAACATTAGTAAGAACTCATAATAATAAAGTTGAATCCTTTTTATTAAATAAAAATAATAGTTTTGAAAAAGAAGGAGAATTATCATTTAGCATTAATAAAGAAAAATTATACGCGGTAAATCAATCAAATAAATATTCAAATGAAATAAATGAATTAATTAAAAATTATAGAATTAATGATTATAATCAAAGATGGGTAGGTTCGATGGTTTCTGATTGTCATCAAATTTTATCAAAAGGTGGTATTTTCATGTATCCTTCAAGTGAAAAACATCCAAGTGGTAAATTGAGATTATTATATGAAGTAATACCTTTTTCTTATATTTTTAAAATAGCAGGAGGAATTGGTATAGATGCTAATTATACACCTATATTAGATAAATTTTCTATTTATGATCTAAATACTTTAGATTTACATAAACCAATCCCAATAATTTTAGCATCTAAGGAAGAATATAATAAAATGATAAGTTATCTTGATATAGTTGATAATATATTTTGTTAATTTATTGAAAAATTATTATTAAATTATAAAAAATTTTATTAAAAATATTTTATGATTTAATTAATTTACCGCCCATCAGAATCAGGGTCTGGAAAAACAGTGTTAATCATATCATTGTGAGCTGATAAATTAGCACGTGCTATCATGTGTTGTTGGTCTATTGTTTCTTCTTCCTTTTTGATTGCTTTAACTTCAGCAAGTGCTAAAGCTAAACCCTTAGCAACTGCTATACTGGAAGTGGCTGCCGCTTCCTTTTCTCTCGCCATTTTTTCTGCGTGTTCTTTTGCTACTGCTTGTGCTTTCTTTAGTTTATTCTCTCGTAATTGTCTTAACTGCTGAACTGCTTTTAGTTGGCGTTCTACTCTCTTAAGATCTTCTTGATGTCTCGCTTGTTTTGCGTCTCGTTCTTCTTTCATTTTTCGAGCCATGTCTATTTTAGCAGTAACTGCTCGTCCTTTTTTCATTTGAGAATGTCCTGTAAGTCCATCTGGTCTTGGTCTTGGTGTGCCTCTTTTTATTGGTTCGTATGTTTGTTCATATTCTCCGGTTTCTGGATTTAATCTAAAACCACCCCCAGTTTGAAGTAAATCAAAATATTTTTTTTTATATTTTAAATATTTTTCTTCCATGTTATATATAATACTTTAGAAAAAAACTATATATTATTTTTTTATTATTATTATATTTTTAAACTCATTTGTATATTTTTCTAATTTATATTTTTTTGAATTTTCTATAAATAATTTAGCTAAATTATTTACATTTAATTCATACTCTTCTTTATTATTCCAAGCATTACAAGGATTTAAAATATTAATATTAACATCATTTATTTTTTTTGGTATTAATAAATTAAAAACTGGAAAATCTTCAAATTCTTCTTTTGCTAAATTTCCATTATGAATTTCGGCTACTATTTTTTTAGTGACTTTAATATCACATCTATTACCAACACCATATTTACCACCAACCCATCCAGTATTAACTAACCAACAATTAACATTATGTTTTTCCATTTTTTCAGAAAGTAATTCAGCATATTTCATTGGATGCCATGTAATAAAAGCTTCACCATAACACGCCGAAAAAGTAGCAATCGGTTCTGTTATACCATCTTCTGTGCCAGCAATTTTAGCAGTATATCCATTAATAAAATGATACATTGCTTGTGTTCTTGTTAATTTAGAAACAGGTGGTAAAACACCAAAAGCATCACAAGTTAATAAAATAATATTATTTGGATGATTAGAAATACATGGTATTTTAGCATTATTTACAAAATTAATAGGATATGCTACTCGTGTATTTTGTGTATAAAAACTATTGTCAAACTCAATATCTCTATTTAAATCACAAACCGTATTTTCTAATAAAGCACCAAACTTGATAGAATTATAAATTTCTGGTTCTTTATCTTTATTTAAATTAATAATTTTAGCATAACATCCACCTTCAATATTAAATACACCAGTATCAGTCCATACGTGTTCATCATCACCAATTAACATTCTATTACTATCAGAAGATAATGTAGTTTTACCAGTTCCACTTAAACCAAAAAATAAACAAACATTACTATTATCAAGCGAAACATTACAACTAGAATGAAGAGATAAATGATTTTGTAATGGCATTAAAAAATTCATAACTGAAAAAATAGCTTTTTTCATTTCACCAGCATATTGTGTTCCAAGTATAACTATTTCTTTAGTATCAAAATTTAAATCAATACTAGTAGAACTTGTCATATTACCAGTAAATCTATTACACGGAAAAGACCCAGCATTATAAATAGTATAATCTGGATTCCCGAATGTTAATTTTTCATTAAAGGTTGGTCTAATTAACATATTATTCATAAAAAGACAATGATATGGTCTACTTGAAATTACTCTTACTTTAATCTGATAACGTTTATCCCAACCAGCAAAACCATCAAAAATATAAACTTTCTCTAAATTGTTTAAATAACATATAGCAGTTTCTCTATTAATTGTAAAATCTGCTTTACTCATTTTAATATTAGGAGAATTTTCATCATACCAAATATATTTATTATAGTTATTAGAATCAACAATTCTTTTATCATATGGTGATCTACCAGTTTTCTTTCCAGAATAAGATATAAGAGCACCGGATGATGATATTTTTGTTGTATTATTTGATAAAGAGTGTTCGTAATATTCTGGAACTGTTAAATTATAAAATATTTCTATAACTTTTTCTGAAAAATCACTATTATTATTCTTATAACTACCTCCAACTACTTTATCTAATGTTTTATTATATAATTTTGGTCCTGTTTCTCTAGATGTTGATTTTAAAGAATTAGAAATTGATAATATTCTTTTTTCAAAGATATTATTCATTAAATAATATTAGATTTTATTAAATTATTATTTAGTAAATAAAATTATTTTTTTTAATTAAATATATTAACTTTTCTTGATTATTATCATTCATATATATATATATATATATAAATATTTTTTACTATACTATAATAATAGTATGTCAAATAATGAAAATATTAATTTAGAAAATAATGGAAGATTATTTCCTTTATGGGTTCTTTCAAATTTTAAAGATTATGAAATACCAGAAATTATTAGAGCAGAAGGTGAGGATCCTTGTAATGAGAAATTTGAAAAAAAATTAACAATGTATCAAGATTTTTTAGGACAATTTTTAAATTATAGGTCGCCTTTTAAAGATATTTTAATATATCATGGTGTCGGTTCAGGAAAAACAGTGTCTGCTATTAATATTTATAACGTATTATTTAATTATACACCAAAATGGAATATTTTTTTATTAATAAAAGCATCATTAAAAAATGACCCGTGGTTAAAAGATTTACGAGATTGGATTGGTAAAGATAACAGTCAAAAAAGAATGAATAATATAAAATTTATTCATTATGATTCTCCATTTGCGGATAGAGATTTTTTAGAAGTAGTTAAACAAGCAGATTCTTCTCGAGAAAACATGTTTGTATTTGATGAAGCTCATAACTTTATTAGAAATGTATATAGTAATATTTCATCTAAAAATGGTAAAAGAGCACAAGTAGTATATGATTACATTCAACAAGAAAAAAGAGAAAATAAAAAAACAAGAATTGTTTTACTATCAGCAACACCAGTTGTAAATAATCCTTATGAATTTGCATTAATTTTTAATTTATTAAGACCTGGAATGTTTCCAACAAGTGAAGCTATGTTTAATCAAATGTTTATTTCATCAAAAAATTTTAAAAGTTTAAATGAAAATAAAAAAAATCAATTTCAAAGAAGAATAATGGGATTAGTATCATATTATATTGGTGCTACCCCAGATAAATTTGCTAGGCAGACAACACATTATAAAAATGTTTTAATGGAAAAACATCATCAAGATGTTTATGAATATTTTGAAAAAATAGAAGAAGAGAAAGAAAAAATTAGAAGAAGAATGAGTCGTGGTAAAGTAGGAGGTGATGAGATGTCTACTTTTGCTTCATATACTAGACAAGCTTGTAATTTTGTATTCCCTGATATAAATAATAAAGTAAATGGTGAAAAAAGACCTAGACCAAGTCATTTTAAACTTAGTGATAAAGAAGGTGTTACATTAGATGAAGGAAAAAATAAAGATAAAATAAAAAATATGAAAAGTTCAAAAGAAGAAGTACAATTATATATGAAAGCTAGAATTGAATTCATAAATGAATTAATAAACTATTTAAAAAATATTCATCGCAGAGATAAAGAAAATAAACATACAATAAATAATGACATAAAAAGTTTTTTTGATAATTTTAATGGTAGTTTTACAAAATTATATGAAGATGTAAATGTAAAAAAATCAGACTTATTTAGAGCAATGTATAAATCTTCTCCAAAAATGTTACATATTATTTTTAATACTCTTAAATCACCCGGTTCATCATTAATTTATTCTAATTATGTTGATATGGAAGGACTTCAAATTTTAAAAATATATTTATCATTTTTTGGATATATTGCTTTAGAAGATGATAAAGAATATGATGAAAATAGAAAAGATAAAAAATTATCTAAAACAGGTTTTAGGTATATTGAATTTCACGGCAAAATTGATAAAGATATACGAGAAAAAAATAAAAAATTATTTAATACTAAAGAAAATAAAAGAGGTGATATAATTAAAATAATATTACTTTCACCTGCTGGTGCCGAAGGTATTAATTTGAGAAATGTCAGACAAGTACATATTATGGAACCATATTGGAATGAGGTAAGAATAGAACAAGTTATTGGTAGAGCAATACGTCATTGTCATCACTCTGATTTACCAATGAATGAAAGAACTGTAGATGTTTTTAGATATAAAATGGTTAGAGAAAATAAAAAAGAAACAAGCGACGAATTTATGGAAAATGTTTCTCGGAGAAAAAATAATTTATTATTGTCTTTTATAGAAGCAGTAAAAGAAGTAGCAGTGGATTGTGAATTATTTAAATCAGTAAATATGATGGGATCAAAATATTCTTGCTTTAACTTTAATCAAGATTCATATTTTGAAAAAAATATAGGTCCTGCATTTAATAAAAGATTAGATTTTGATAATAAAATGGACAATGGTTCAAATTCTCAAGATTCTATAAAATTAAAAATTAAAGTAAGACAAATAAATGCTGTTAAAAAATTAGATGAAAAAAATTATTCTTCTATAATTGAATTTTGGTATCATGATGAAACAAATGTAGTTTATGATAAAAATCTTAATTATCCTATTGGAAAATTAAGAAAAGATAAAAATAATAATTTAGATAAATTAGATAAAGATACTTATATATTAGATGAAGAAATAAATATTCCCGTATTTAAATTATTTTAAGTAATTTTATAGATTAATTACAATAAACCGTTACTTGGATTTATAGGTTGTTCTTCTGAATTTATATGGTTACTTATATTTGATGTTTCTTTATTACCCATTGACATCATTGGCATTCCAGGTGCTCCCATACCTTGCATACCTTGCATACCTTGCATACCTTGCATACCTTGCATACCTTGCATACCAGGTCCTCCCATATTAGGCATACCTTGCATACCTTGCATACCAGGCATTCCCATACCAGGCATTCCCATACCAGGTG